>Ga0172378_10000566_pt1 | contig 32840 bp, 24 predicted proteins | sample GrowelOW332metaG_FD_119755 | JGI IMG/M metagenome (GOLD analysis project Ga0172378, IMG submission 119755) | Groundwater microbial communities from an aquifer near a municipal landfill in Southern Ontario, Canada - Pumphouse #3_1 metaG | ecosystem: Environmental > Aquatic > Deep subsurface >...
GACCAATTGCTGGTAGATTTCCAAAGCCTTCTGCTCTTTTTCCTTGTCTGTCATGCTTCCAGTATAGCCGAGATTCTTGGCCCTGTAAATCTAATTCACTTTACTATACGAAAAGAGCCAAAAGTTTTAAGCAATATTTTTATCGAATAAAAAAACGCGACGCATCTTTGGTTATTTGCAAAGATACGCAAGAATGCATTGATTTTGTCAAAAAAGGGACTGTTGATTCAGCATATCTCTTTACAAATTCTGCACAAAAAATACTTGAAGGAGATAGTACCAATTCATTTGTCATATCTAAAATACCAGAATCAAATGTTGGTTTTTCCATTGGTATCAATGAAAATCAAAATAATATTCTTGCCACTATTCTTGAAAAATGCACCGCATCCATTCATTCATATGATATGAGAAGTATCACCACCCCTTATCTCATTGAACCTGCAACTTCTTTTTCCTTTATTGCTTTTCTTTATAGTAACCCCATAACCATCCTTATCATTATTCTTTTTCTTTTATTAACAGGAGCATTAATCTTCTACCTCACGGTAACAACAAAAAAGAATAAACAGACTCGAGAACTCAATGAACAATTACAATTAGCCCTCCACTCTTCCGCAATTGCAAATAAAGCAAAATCCAATTTTTTAGCTCGTATGAGCCATGAAATTAGAACACCTATGAACGCCATCATTGGATTCACCGAAATAGCACAAGATGAAACAACGACAAAAGAAGAGATAAAAGATTATCTCGATAAAATTGAAATTAGCAGTAAAATTCTTCTCAGTTTAATCAATGATATTCTTGATATGTCCGCTATTGAAAATGAAAAAATGAAAATTGGTAAAAGTAACTTTGATTTTAAAGATGTTATCAACAACATCACCACAATATTTACCAAACAAGCAAAAAAGAAAGGTGTCAACTTCTCTGTTCAAATCAATCAAATACACCATGAATTTTTAATTGGAGATGAGCTGAGAACCAACCAGATTTTAATCAATCTTCTTTCTAATTCTATTAAATTTACCCCTCCATCTCACAGTGTAACACTCACAATCACAGAAGGTGAAGAACAGCAAGGTCTTATTCCTATCCAATTTATCGTCAAAGATACAGGCTGTGGAATGAGTGAAAACATGAGGGAAAGACTCTTTCAACCATTTGAGCAGGAAGATGCATCGACAGCTCATAAATATGGAGGTAGTGGCCTAGGACTTTCAATTGCTAAAAATCTTATTACGCTCATGAAGGGCTCCATTGAAGTAGAATCAAAGGTGCAAAAGGGAACCACATTCACCGTAACTATTCCGTATGAAATTTCGGGTTTACCTGAACAATCAATACTCTTCAAAAAATATAATTTTTCAAATCTCCATACAATCATTATTGATCAAGAGAGGGATTCTTACCCCTTCCTCGAATCACTTTTGAAAAATTATAGGATGAACTATGACTACACGATCTTAACAGATATGGCATTGGCTCAAATGAAAAAAGCAAAAGAAGATATGAATCCATATACACTCTGTTTTATTGGATGTATTCAGTCAGAAATGAGTAGAATTGTATTCATCCATAAAATACGAGAATTGTTCGGTTCTACCATAACAATTGTCACTATTGAAGAACAAAACAGCAACACAAAAGAAGATATAGCGAACCAAGATAAGGATACTTTGAGTCTCACTGAACCCATATTCCAATCAACACTTCTCGATCTTTTGATGAAGACCACCATGCCTCAAAAACGAGAACAAGCCAATAAAATAGTTCATTCTTCCTATGATTTTACAGGGAAACACATACTTCTTGCCGAAGATGTAGATTTAAACAGAGAAGTGGCCAAGAAATTACTCGAAAGGGTCCACCTCGATGTTGATACAGCAATCAACGGACAAGAAGCAGTTGATGCCTATCTACAATCCCTATCCCATTACTATGATTGTATTCTGCTCGATATCAATATGCCAATTATGAATGGATATGAAGCTTCAAAAGCTATCAGATTATCACTCAGACCAGACGCACAAACCATTCCTATCTATGCCATGACCGCTAATGCTTTTGCCGAAGATATTGCTGCTGCAATGAATGCAGGTATGAATGGTCATATTGCAAAACCGATTCAAACAACAATACTGTATAAGACTCTTGAAAAAGCTTTTTTAACACAGGACGGGAGCAAGCACAAAAAAGAAGAAGAAAAAAAGCACCCCTTCGTTCAAAAATGAGGTGCGTGCAAAATAACAGAATAAAAAGAAAGAGGCAAAAACTTTAGAATTGCTCTAATAACGTTATCCTTTGGGTAAAGTCTGCATGTTTTGATTCATTGACCACGCGAGTAAAAGGATAACCAGTTCCGGTACAAAGAGAATCTGTTCTCGGTTCAAGACACATCAGACGCTTCTTGCCATTTTCAGGTGACCAACTTACCACAGAAGAAAATCCTTCTGTTTCAACAGATACAAGATCTGTCAAACCAAACTTTGTAATATCACCCAGTGGATAAAATTTTGCAGCTTGAAAAAAGGAATCATCTAATGCAATTTTTTGATCATCTAACAAAAGTGCTGTATCGTTTTTCACATTATATCCAGGATGAAAACCTAAAGAAAAAGGCATTGGGTTACAACCAGTATTGGATACCGTTGCTTTTTGCGTGATAGTTCGACCTTCTAAAGTAAACGTAATAGCAAGACTAAAATCAAAAGGAAACTGCTTGAGTGTCTGAGCATTTGAATCTATCGTAAAGACACCTTCCTGCTCCATTTTAAAGTTCATATTTCTCGCAAATCCATGATGCTCAACATAATAGAGTGAATGATTAAAAATAAAACCATCTTTATATGTCCCACATTGAGGAAAAAGAATGGGAGCATGCCATTTGTTCCAGACATCCTTTTCTCCTTGCCAGAGATATTCATAACCCGTTTTTTTATCAATAATATTCCATGGTTCAGCACCGATCGACTGGACACTAAAAATAATTTGCTCATTTTCCATTGTATAAATCATTTTTCAAAATCCTACTCAATAAAAGATAAAAGACAACACCTTATCTTATTTTATCGTAAGAAAAAGGTATAGCACGCACATTCAAAAGCGTGAGATTTAAAACTATAAAAAATAGTATATACATTAATACTGAAAAAAGCCATAAAAATTAATATTTGATACTTTCTATTCTCTGAAATACTCAAAAAACAGCATAAAAAAATGATTCTAGTTGCCATTCTATAAAAAAGAATATCCACTAAAATCATAAAAATAGATACATTATTTCTTAATCACCCCATTCAAGGAGTTTCGCAAGAAATTGCTGTAGTTCTGGAGTTTGAGGATCTTTAAACATCTGTTCACTCTGTCCATACTCTGTCATTTTCCGACCAGCAAGAAAGGCAACGGTATCACAAGCTCTTCGAGCAAAGCCCATTTCATGGGTAACAATAATAAAATTCAGTCCTTCACTCTTCAGTTCATTTACCATATCCAATACTTCAACCGTATATTCAGGATCTAAAGCACTCGTTGGTTCATCCAAAAAAAGAAGACTTGGTTTTGCTGCAATTGCTCGAGCAATGCCAATCCTCTGTCGCTGTCCACCTGAAAGATTTGCAGGACGTTTAGATGCATCATCAAGCAACCCGAATCGACCAAGGAGCTCTTCTGATCGCTCTCGAGCTGCAGAAGGCGTATAGCCATGAACTTGTACGAGAGGTATTTCAATATTCTGAAAACCGGTAAGATGATTAAATAAACCACCATTCTGAAAAACAAAACCAATCTTCTTTCGGTACCCAATTAAATGCTCTGCAGTATTACTCTTCTTTGAAGAATCGGTATCGGAAAAGACCTCAAGACCTCCAACTGTCACACGACCAGAAGTAGGTGCCTGCAATCCTCCCAAGATTCTGATAAACGTAGATTTACCACCACCAGAAGGACCAATAATTGCCATCGTCTTAATATCTTGTTTAAAGGTGATATTATCCAATACGGGGACTGTATCAATTGACTTTTCATGAGAAAGAAAAGTCATTGTGAGATTTTCAACATTAATGTTCATAAGCGAATTTCCTTTCGAAATATTTGCTAACAAATGAAAGAGGAAGTGTCAAACAAAGATATAAGACACCAAGAAATAAATAACTTTCAAAGAGTCTAAAATTGAGTGAACTTATTTCTCTCATCGTTTGGGTGAGTTCAATAACTGCGATAATCGAAAGCAATGATGAATCTTTAATAATTGAAGAAAACTGACCAGTTAAAGAAGGAAGTACATTTGCTACTAACTGAGGTAAAATAACCGTTTTAACTGTCTGAGCTTGAGTAAATCCTACAGCTTTTGCTGCTTCTAATTGCGTTTCTTCCAGTGAAGCCAAGCCACCTCGAATAATCTCTGCAATATAGGCTCCTTCAAAGAGGGAAAGTATCAACACACCTGAAATAAATCGATTATCAATACCCCAAGCAGAACCAATAATATAGAAAAAGAGATAAATTTGCATAATTAAAGGTGTTCCTCTAATAAATGCAACATAAATACTACTCAAATACTTCAAAAAGAGAATCTTACTATTCTCTCCAAGCGCTGCAATAATACCAATTGCTAAGCTAAAAATTAAACTTACAATACTTAATCCAATGGTCATTAAAAACCCTTGGAATATTCTATATCGGAACTGGCTAATAAAGCCAAAATCAAATGAGATAGAAAGTCTTAACACAGAAAACCAAACCAAAACCACCACCAACAAAGCTGCAAAAAGTGCATTCAAGGCCCTTTTTATATTGTATCTCAGTGGCGTATAAAACTCATTATTTTTCATATTCTTATGTACATCCCGTGGTAAACGGGAGGAAGACTCACTTTTACCCACTACTCTTATATTCTTCATTACTTTCCTATAAAAATAACTTCTTGTATTTCATAGAAGAAAAAGCCTTTTATCGACTTTTTAAAAGAAACCTTCTCCTAGATTCCTAGAAGAAGGTATCATTTTTATGCTTTATTTCACATCAAAGAACCAGACGAAACCAAGTTCATCAAAGTGAGCTTTTTCATCTGCTAAATACTTTTCTGAAAGGTCATCAAAACCACCATCTTTTTGGAATTGAGCCAAGAATGTATTAAATTGATCACGTAATGCGGTATTGTCTTTATTAAAAGCAGCACCCCATTTCTCTGGATTCTGGAATGGAATAAATACTGCTGCAGTTGTATCTTGATTCTTCATCCAGTTACGATAAATTGTTAACTGATCATAAATAAAACCATCTGCTTTACCTTGAGCAACTTCCGTTACACAAGCACTTTCATCAGCCAATACAATACTCTTTGCCTTAGTTAAATTCTTTGAAGCATAAATAAAACCAGTTGATCCTGTTTTTACTGCAATTTTCTTTCCAGCCTGATTCAAATCTTCAATAGTTTTAATATCTGAACCTTTATTGGTAAGAATAGCTAAATTAGAATTTGCATATGGATTTGAGAAAGCAACAACTTTTGCTCTATCTTCTGTAATTGTCATTGATGAAATAACCATATCAGCTTTATTTGTCTGAAGAGAAGGAATCAATCCATCCCAAGAAGTATTTACAATTTTAGTATCACGTCCAAGATACTGTGCAAATGCACGTGCTACATCAGGACTAATCCCCATAGCTTTACCACTATCATCCTTCGTTTCAAAAGGAGGATATGCAAGTTCCATTGCGACAACTAATGGTTTGAGCGTTTTTGTATCCGTTCCAGTCATATTTTCTTGTTCCATATTGCCGTTCGCGAAAAGTGTGGAAACACTGATCAGAGCAATCAATCCCATTAAAATAAATTTTTTCACGTAAATGCCTACCTTATAATTTTGTTGCAACTATTTTTGTTACAACTTTAGGATACAGGAAATATACTCCATCGTCAATCGTAAGGTTGAGCTATTTCTTAGCACCATCTAATTTTATCAATTATTAGTACCTACAATTATTAGATAAACAACTTTTACTTAACAAGGTATTATCAATTGAGTAAAGCAATTATGTACACAAAAATAAGTCTATTTACACAATGAATAGATATCTTTAAAAAAAACAATGCAGTTTTACTTGCTTTAAAAAATAAATCGTGCAACAATAAATGTGTACGTTAACGCATACAACAAAAAAGGAAGGATTTTATGACAAATTTACATCAGTATCATTTTTATTTTTTAACAGGTAGTCAAAATCTCTACGGAGAAGAAACACTCAAGCAGGTTGCAATACATAGTAAAAAAATGGTTGATAATCTCAATAATGCCTCATGTTTTCCATCTCGTTTAGTTTGGGAAGAAACACTCGTTGATGCTCTTTCCATTACCAAAGCAATGGAAAAAGCAAACACAGATCCTTTGTGTGCTGGGGTTATTTGTTGGATGCATACCTTTTCACCTGCAAAAATGTGGATACGAGGATTAAAAATCCTACATAAACCACTCTTACAGATTAACACCCAATTTAATGAAAATATACCATATGAAACCATGGATATGGATTTTATGAATTTAAATCAAAGTGCTCATGGAGATAGAGAATTTGGGCATATTACCAGTCGATTAGATCTCCCTCGTAAAGTAATTGTGGGTCATTGGACTCATAAAACATGGCAAAAACGCGTGGCACAATGGATGAAAGCAGCTGCAACCACCGTTGCTGGACAAAATCTTACCATTATTCGTTTTGGCGACAATATGAGAGAAGTTGCTGTTACTGACGGGGATAAGGTAGAGGCGCTCATAAAACTTGGATGGAGTGTACCCACATATGGTATTGGAGATTTACTTGAGGAAATGAACAAAGTTACTGAAACGCAAATAGATACCTTAATGAAAACATACGCCCAGCTCTACACCATCGTCAATACCAGTGATACCGTCATAGCGACAATCCGAGAACAAGCAAAAATGGAAATAGCTATTCAAAAGTTTCTTGATGACAGAGGAGCTGAAGCATTTTGTACAAACTTTGAGGACTTGCATGGTTTGAAACAACTTCCAGGCCTTGCAGCCCAACATCTCATGCATCAAGGATATGGATTTGCAGCAGAAGGAGACTGGAAAACAGCAGGTATGGTGAGAAGCATGAAATTTATGGGTGGAGAGCATAACTGCTGTAGTTTTATGGAAGACTATACCTATAACCTTGAAGAAGGAAACGAAATCAACATGGGTGCTCACATGCTTGAAGTGTGTCCGTCTATCGCAGAGGCAAAACCAACAATTGAAGTACATCCTCTGGGGATTGGAGGAAAAGAAGATCCAGCTCGACTCGTCTTTACTGGGAAAAAAGGCTTGGCACGAACCGTCTCATTAGTCGACATTGGTACTCGGTTCAGAATCATCAGCAATGAAGTTGAAGCAATTACCCCTCCTCATCCTTTTCCCTCGCTTCCCGTTGCAAAATGCCTTTGGAAACCTATTCCAGACTTTATTACTGCTTCTGAAGCATGGATATTGGCTGGAGCAGGTCACCACTGTACACTCACCTATGATGTTGATGAAGAAATGCTGCGAAACTGGGCAGAAATACTCCGCATCGAAATTCTGCATATAGGAAAGGAAACAACCATCAATAGCATCAGAAATGAAGCACGTTGGAATCGATCCTATTACAAATAAAGAGATTGCTATCAGTAAAAAGAGTAGTTGACAAAGAACGATAAACTAAGCATGTTAAAAATAATATGAGACAATAACAGGACTAGCCAAAACAATGAAAATATCTGAAATAGCAAAAAAGTGTAATGTATCAATTGGTACGGTAGATAGAGTCCTCCATAAAAGAGGAAGAGTTGCTCTTGAGACAAGAAAAAAAATTGAAAAGGTCATTGAAGAGTCAGGCTATAAACCCAACCCAATTGCGCAAAATCTTAAAACAGGTAAACAGTTAAAAATTGGCGTATTAATTCCCCAATTAGGTTCTGAATATGGATATTGGAAAATTCTTTATAAAGGCATGGAAAAAGCCGAAAAAGAATATGCCTTCTTCGGTGTTGTTCTCATCAAAAAAGAATTTAATCGCTCTGTAGCTGGTGATCTCACCTTAAAAGCTCAAGAGCTCCTGAGTGAAAACATTGATGTACTTTGTTTAGCCCCCATTGTAAAAGAAGAATCTGAGAAGGTTTTAACCCTCATAAAAAAAATTCCGTACGCTTTCTTTGACTCTTCACTCCCTTCTTATAGCCCAATCAGTGAAAACCTTCAGAATGCCTACCAAGCTGGATTAACAGCCGGTAGGCTGATGAGTCTTCTTGCACCTGAGGCTCATAAACTAGCCTGCATTAGTGTGTATTGTCATGCCAATAACCTTGATCAGAGGACGAACGGTTTTACTGAATACTATGCACATCATCAACCAGCGGTTGAAATTATATCGGTTAAAAATGAATTTTCCTGTACAAACAAAGACTATGACACATGGTTTACTTCCTTTTTACAAGAAAGAGGCCCTTTTGATGGAATTTTTATCACCAATGATGCTGTAGGAAAATTCAGCAAAACATTAGAACATATACCGCTCCAAAAGAAACCAAAAATTATCGGTTTTGATTCAATTGGAGAAAATATTACCCAACTAAAAAAGAGTACTATTGATGCTTTAATTTCCCAGCAACCTGAACGACAAGGCTATTTAACCATTTCAGAGGTTTTTAGATTCATGGTTATGCATCAAGAAAAGGGTACCGAACAAGTACATATCCCCATCGATATTATTCTCAAAGAGAATTTAGGCTAACAAGACACCAGACAAGACCTGCCAAACAGGGGTCTTGCCTCTTTGTACACTTCACTCCTTCTGAAAATGATTACACATTCAGTGCAAGCTTTTTCTTCTTTAAAACCTCGAGGAAAGGAAAAATACACACCAAAAGAAATGCTAACAAAAGAAAAGCTAATCTCATTGAGTAAGTATCTGCAACAAATCCAACGAAAGGTGCCACAATAATAGTAACCAAACTTTTTACTTGAGATTCGAGACTTAATACCGTAGCTCGCTCACTTTTATGCATATTGTCATCAATAACAGCGATAAAAATAGGTTTTCTTGCATTGTGAATAATATGTATCATAATAAAGACAAGACACACAATCAGTGGTTTTTTAATCCAAAAAGCAATCATGAGTAAACAGAAAACTAAAAGAAAATGTACGGTATTTAAGAGTGTTTGAGAGGCTATATGATTGGATAACCGATAAGCATTTCTTGTCGAAACGACACTCATTAAACTGATAACCATATACAATAAACCAAGGACAATCTTCAAATTTTTATCAGGAGATAATGTTGCTACCAGAATCATGCCAGAAGAGAGAGCAAGCCCTTCCAATATAGGCTGTACCATATCTTTCATTCCTGCAATAGTTCCCTCAAAAACACCAGCACCCAAAATTAAATGTCGCAAGGGTTTATTGACTCTCAGTCCTCGCACAATGTCGCTAAAAAAGGATACGAAACTTTTATCAGTTTCTTTATTTGTTGTATCCAAATATGAGGGATATGACAAAATTAAAAGAAAATCAAAAGCATACGGAACAAGAGAAAAGAGGAAAATACCATTAAATGAAGGTAATTTCAGAATGAGTAAAATCGAAATAAGTGAAGAAAGTGCACTTCCTATAAGAGAAGAGCCTCGTGTTCTACCATAAACATAAGCCTTATAGTCTTGCCAGTGCTTTCTCTCAAGATAGGTAAATATCATTGCTTTATGAGAACCGGAGCGAAAGGCTTCACCCAGTCCAAAAAGGATCATTGCGATAGCGGCGGTACCAAATGATGAAGTAGCATAAAAGAAAACAAAAGATACCATATAGAAGACAAAACACAGTAACAATTCTTTCTTCTTTCCCCAATAATCAGCCACAAGTCCGGAAGGAAGTTCAAAAACATTAACAATTAATTCACGTATTGATATAAGAAATCCAATTTGAAGTAATGTTAAATGCTTTGATACAAAGAAAAGTAAAAGATATGGTTCAAAAAATTTGAGATTCTTGAAGAAACCATACAACTTAAACTTGATAATTTGATGATCTGAAACAATATGTTTACAAACGTCAGCATCCATTATGCGTTTTTTCCTCTTAAAATAGGTATTGATACAACATAAAAACTCTTATCATCATAGCAGAAAATAAAAAAGAATGCATACAATATCAGGATTTTTGCATCCATCATCAGAAATAATGAGAAATATACAACAAGTGTTTCTCACGTTACAATGACATATACATAATGGTATATCTTTGAAAATTCTGGCTACAGAGAAAAATGAAAAAGAAATCGTTACGCAAAGTTGAATTTCTTGTAATCACTCACAATAAAAAAGGCTCTATTGAGACAAATCATACCAATGATTGTATCAACAGAGCTTCTCTATACAGTGAAAGAAAGCGTACTAGTTCTTCAAGCTCTGTAAAGGAGCTGGAATTTTTCCACCACGATTTATCATCACTTCACATGAAGATTTTTTCACTGCCATAATAGGTGCAGAACCAAGAAGTCCACCGAATTCAAGTTCTTTACTCGAATCAAAACCAATTGCAGGAATCACACGAACCGCTGTTGTTTTATGATTAACCATACCAATAGCAGCTTCATCAGCAATAATACCGGAAATAGTACTTGCTGTTGTATCTCCAGGAATAGCGATCATATCAAGACCAACAGAACATACAGCAGTCATTGCTTCAAGTTTTTCAATACAAAGGTTTCCACTTCGAGCTGCATCAATCATTCCAGCATCTTCAGATACAGGAATAAAAGCACCAGATAGTCCACCAACGGAACTACTAGCCATTACACCACCTTTTTTAACCGCATCATTTAACATGGCTAAACAGGCCGTTGTACCAGGACCACCACATTGAGAAAGGCCCATTTCTTCAAGAATATGTGCAACGGAATCACCAACAGCAGGAGTTGGAGCAAGAGACAAATCAACAATACCAAATGGCACATTCAGTCTCTCAGAAGCTAAATTACCTACTAACTGACCGACTCTCGTAATTTTAAATGCAACTTTTTTGATAATCTCAGCAATTTCATTCATGCTTAAGCTCTTATCAGCTCTTGCTAAAGCAGCTCTGACAACACCAGGACCTGAAACACCAACATGAATTTCACAGTCTGGTTCACCTATCCCATGATATGCACCGGCCATAAATGGATTATCTTCGACACTATTACAAAAAACAACCAATTTTGCAGCACCAATACAGTTTCGATCTTGGGAAGCTCGAGCAGTTTCTAAAACAATTTCACCCATCAATTTAACTGCATCAATATTAATACCAGCTTTTGTTGAACCAATGTTAATACTTGAACAAATATGGTCTGTTTCTGCAAGAGCTCGAGGAATTGAATGAATCAATTCAAGATCCCCTTTTGAAAAACCTTTTTGACAAAGTGCTGAGTAACCACCGATAAAATCTACTTTTAGTTCACCTGCAACCTTTTCAAGCGTATGAGCGTATTTAACGGGATCTCCACCGGAAACTGAAACCAAAAGAGAAATAGGTGTTACAGATATTCGTTTATTAATAATAGGAATTCCATATTCTTTTTGAATTGCTTGAGCAACCTTAACAAGGTTTTTAGCTTTCGAGATAATCTTGTCATAGACCTTTTTACACGAGACATCGATATCTGTATCAGCACAATCTACTAAAGAAATTCCCATTGTTATCGTTCTGATATCAAGATGATCTTCTTCAATCATCTTAATAGTTTCAAATATATTATTAGGTTCTATCATTGTTATTTCCTATATTGTGTGCATTGCAGTAAAGATATCTTCATGCATAGCATGGATTTTAAGTTGATTATTGCTTCCAAAATCTTGGATATAATCAACAAATTTATCAAAATCTGCATTCTCCATTTCAACCAACATAATCATGGTAAAAAAGCCTTGTAAAACTGTTTGTGATACATCAACAATATTTGCTTTATATATTTTACAAACACTAGAAACTTCTGATAATATACCTACCCTATCTTCGCCAACTACAGAAAGTATTGCTCTCATATCTGACCTCCAAAATCAACCACATAAAATTATTTAACTAATACTATCTTTTTTTAAGATTTCATTCTACTGAAAACTCATGGATATTTTTGATTGTTTCAGGCTCACAAAGAGAGTCATTATCAACAAAAAGACGGTTTATCTCTCAAATAATGCATTTTTACATATTTTTATTGCTAAATGACTTGTACTCTATTAGTATAAAACAAGAAATACATAAAACGAAGGAGTCCTACAATGCAAAAGAAAAGAAATATATGGATAACTTTTATCATTATATCTCTTCTTATACTCTGTATTGTACATCTCACCTTTTCTGCTTCCATAAAAAGTAAAAAGAATCAAATCCAAGCTGAAATGGAAAATTCCCTCAGTATTCAACAATATCTCTATCTCGATGATAATACCGAAGTACTCTCAGAATTATTACTTACCAAAGATTTCACACAAGAACTCATAGATTATTCACTCCATGAAAATGATACAGTACAACTCGAAGAGCATGATGCATGGTTGCAAAAGAAATTGAATAGTATGTTTACGATGCTTATCAATCGAATAGAGTTGATTGATCAAATAAGTTTTGTGAGTGTAACAGGTAAAGAAATTTCAACAGTCTATCTCAATGATACAGGAGAGATAAAAACAATTGCTCCAGAAAATCTCTCCAACGAAGCAACGCAAGATTACTTTTTAAAATCAAAGCAACTTGATGATTATTCAATTTATATATCTTCTTTAGACCTCAATATATCAAAAGAAAACAAAGATCCTACAAGAACAAAAAAAGAACCTATTATTAGAATTGCTACACCGATATACAATAATGGCACATTGGAAGGAATCATTGTCCTGAATTTTTTGGTAAAAAAACTCTTTGTGAATAACCTAGACCTCACAAAATCAACCCAATTTTCAAGTGAGATTATCGATAATAATCTCTACTATTTTCATGCAAAAGATCCATCGAATGATTTATCCTATTTATATGGGAAAAAAATACTCTTCACCGATTATCATGATTTTGACCCGACAAAACTAGGACTTGAAGATGAAACAACTTTCACCCTCAGTGACAATAAAATCTACGGGATTCATATTTTATCCAGTGAAAAAATTCGACAAAATCTTCAAAAGATATCACATAATAATTATAAAATTGAAAGTGATTTTGGTAATATCATTTTTGTTGAAACCTATGAAATGACTGATGAGTTAGATACTAAGGCAATACGACTTAAACAAGTTTTACTCACCTTAGTTTTAATCCTTTTATCATATGAAATTATCTTTTATTTATTTAAACGCATAGAGACAAAAGAAGAAGAGAGAGAAGAACTTTCTTACAATGTTCGCCACGATTCCCTCACAGGTTTACTCAACAAAAAAGCAATGGTGGAAAAGCTTGAAAGTCTCAAACTCCAAAAATTACCTCTCACTTTATGCTTCTTAGACATCGATAATTTCAAAGAAATCAACGATTACCATGGCCATGAAGCAGGAGATTTGGTTCTCAAAGAAATTTCAAATCGATTGATGAATACGATACCTGAAAAATCTAAAGTTGCAAGAATCGGTGGAGACGAATTTTTAGTTTACCTTTTCGAAACAGATAAAGAAGAAATTAAACATATTGCTGAAAAATTAATTTCGTATACCAATCAACCTATTTACTACCAAGGTGCAGTCATTAAAGTTGGCATATCAATTGGCATTAATACCGATAATAATTTTAGTATCATCGATATGATTAATATGGCTGATGATGCAATGTATACGACAAAAAAAACAAGTAAAAACAATTTCACCTTTTTTGACAAAGATACCATCATTTCCAAACAAAAAGAGAGAAATCAGAAACCAATAGACACCAGGTAAAGCGATAGTACAGAAAATAAGGATTCTGATTAAAGAAAGACACGGTTGTAGGCTTTGCTTTTTCTTATTTTCTGTTACTACATAAGAGGACAAAAAAGAAAAAAGAGGAAAGTATACCGATACTGTTTATATTGAAATAAATCTCATAACACTGCGGTATAGCATCGTTAAATTTATTAAATTATTTACTTATATACAATAAACACCGTTTTTATTGCAGTTTATTTTGAGAGAAGCAGAATCATCGGTCTTTTCATAACTCTCATCACTTTATTTTATTGTTTTTTATTGAATCCTTCCTTTTCTCATCAAGATAATATGATGTACAGAAAAAAAGATGAGGTATTGCATGATAAAACAACAAAATAAAGAAAACTGTAGGACAAGCAATCAAGACAGCACTCGAGCACTTTCTCGTTACATCAACTTACAAGACAATTACAAAATTTTCATTGAATCCCTTGCTCTTATCATCAAAAGCTTACTCCTGGAGAAAAAATTTTTTGAACTCAAAGCTCTCTTACTTTCCTTAAAAAAGGCCCCACTCAGTAGCAAAAGAATGCAAGCACTCATGGTTGCTGACAATCTCTGTATCAATCAAAATAGTGAAATAACACTTTTCTCAACACTTTGGAATGAAAACACGGAACAAGAGATTTTACCTCTTTCTCTTATTATGAACGATTATGAAAGAGCGGGAAAAATTCACATCGAAGACTCCTCAGCTCTTATTGAAAAATTACATGAAATACTCAACGAAAAAGCCCTTATTACCATAGATGATCTGCAAAATAATAATATGAATTGGCTTTTTGCAATGAAAGGAATTGGAATGGCTGCAGCGTATACACTACAAGAGACTATGGAACATTATGGATTTTCCTTAATATTATAATTATTTAATTCTGCTTTGTGCTATATTACTCACTACAAGCAATACATACTATTTTTAGCCTAAATGAGACAAGAGTGTAAAAAATTTAAAAAAAAAGGACCTACTCCCTCTACGAAACAGTAAATTTTTGCTACTTTATAAAAGATTGAAAATAAAACAAATTTTATTGCTCCTCTTTTGCAATGAAATTTTGTCTCTCGATATGTTTCCTCTAGGAGTTTAAAAATGAAAAAGACAATAACTATTTTCCTTTGTTCTTTTCTTATCAGTACTTGTCTTTTTGCACAAAATCTTCAAGGACTTTATAATGCACAAGATCGAACGTATCTTGAGGTCAAAGCACTTTGTACTCTTGCTGGAGTAAGTGGTCCATCCACCGCTACGCCGGTAACCGCAGCACAACTGCTCAATGCACTACAGTCAATTGATACATCTCTATTGTCACAAACAAGAAAAGAACAAACCGAAAAATTAATAGAAACGTTATCAAAACCTACACGATATTATAAAGATACTGATTTACATCTCTTTTCAAATTTTGGATTTACCGGAACAACCAGTTCTGAGTTAAAAGAATATGAAAGTGCCTATAGTGAACAAGAAACACCAAAAGCAATCGATGCCTATTTTGATGCCTATATGGGTGACAACGTAACACTCACAGGCTCCTATTTACTCAGAGATAGAATTGGCAATCCATCCGATGAAATCAACACTATCGATAATAACTTTAACTTCATTACCTCATCTTCAACCTCTCAAGAGCTATATGTTCCCTACAGAGCAGGTATTTCAATGGGTAATACACACACTAACCTTCAAGTCGGAAGAGGACAGGTCAATGAAGGAGACGGCATTACAGGGAATCTTAAACTCTCAAGTAATCTCACCTTCCAAGACTACGCAAAATTAACCGTTGACAATGACTTACTGCTCTATGCACTCACCGTTATTGAATATGGCGTGCAAGATGGCACAACAGACTCTACTGATAATCCATTCTCTGGATACGCTAATTCTGGAGATAAACAGTACTTTCTTACCCATAGAGTTGAAACAAATGTGCAAAAAAATTTACGAATAAATATTGGTCAATCTTCCATGCTCTACGTTGAAGAACTTGGATTATCAACATTAATCCCCATGCTTTATCCACATAATTTCTTCAATTATACCGAAGATGATATACTCGCAGATGATTCAAGCACAAGCGATGAAGCAAATAATTCCCTTTCCGCCGAAGTAGAATATACATTCCAACCGAGTTGGTCACTTTATTCTCAACTCTATTTTGACCAAATACAACTCTCCTCAGAAAGCACCGATAATTTTCCCAATGCTCTAGGATTTATGGCAAATATTAAACATGTAACCGATCAACCATTTGGGTTAATGACGACAGGTCTTGAATTTGTCTATACCTATCCTTATTTGTATTTAAACAGAAAATACAATACAAAAGAGGAAGAAGATGATTTAAACTACAACTACGATTTTATTGTTGGGTATCGTGGAGGAAACTCCGAGGACTATCAAGTATCCTATACCGGTTATCAATATGGACCTGATGCCTTAGTTGTGGCCCTGAATAACACCATTCTTTTTGATCAAAAAAGCAAATTAAACTCACGACTCACCTATATGTTAAAAGGCCCATATGGTATTTCGTATTATGATGATGGGGCAACCATTTATGATTATATTCCCTCTAACTTTTCGACCTCAGCGTGGTTAATAGGACCATTACAAACAAGAATTATTTTTAAAAATTCAGGACAATACAAAATTAACAAGAGAACCACTATTGACGCTTCCTGCGCCTTTGTATCAATTTTTAACAGATACTATACCGACACAGCAAAAGAAAATATCTCCTTTGCTCAAGGAAGTATTGCATTCAGTATTGATATGCTCCCATAAAGAAGAAATGGGAAAAGTTCTCTAGAGAATACGCGATTCTTCGGTTGAAAAGTCTGAAAGAGTCGCGCTACTCCTTCATTTCTTATTATCTTATTTCTCTGAATCATAGAACCAAAAACATTTTATGAAGCTCATCAGATGCACTTCATTTCCTCTTTCACGAGAAGAGGCACATGATAAGCACACGACACCCCATCATACCATCAGAATAACCTTCCTCTAAAGAAATATAAAAAGCCGTCTTGCACAATGTACAAGACGGCTTTTTGCTAGAAAAAACTATAATTTAGTCAACATACTTCTTTAAAGTAGCTCTAATTGCACCAGGAGCTGCAACGAGTTCTGTGAAATAGTTTACTACCTTATCAGCTAAACCTACTTGATAAAGATCCATACCAAACAAGGATGCATCACTAAGAAGAGGTCTTAAGATTTCGGTAAATGGACCCTTATCTCCGAGTTTAATATCCTTTACAACTTCTCTCGCTTGAGAAAGTCTTGGATCTGAACTTGGTTCAAAGGTCTTTCCTTCATCATCAACGCCCATTAAGTAACGACACCATCCTGCAAGAGTAAGAGGAATCATGCTCAATGTATGTACATCGAGGTCTTCACGTGCGATATAAGCCTTAATAGTTTCACCAAAACGAATAGCAAGTTTCTGACTTGTATCAGTTGCAATTCTCTGAGGTGTATCAGGCATAAATGGGTTAGGAATTCTTACCTTGATTACTTCATCAATGAAATCCTTAGGATCAAGAATACCAGGATTAACAACAACAGGTAAACCTTCAGTATAACCGAGAGTATTCACCATCTTTGACAATTCAGCATCTTTCATTTCATCAGCAATCAATGTGTAACCAAGAAGGCAACCATAAATAGCAAGACATGTGTGGAGTGGGTTAAGACAGGTACAAACCTTCATCTTCTCAACCTTATTAACCGTATCTCTGTCAGTAAAGTAAACACCACTCTTTTCAAGAGCTGGTCTTCCATTAGGGAATTTATCTTCAATAACAAGGTACTGTGGTCTTTCTGCATTAACAAAAGGAGCAATATAGGTGTGCTTTTCAGTAATAACTACGTCAGTTGATTCAAAACCATCAGAAGTAAGCATTGCCTGAACTTGAGCATCTGGTCTTGGTGTGATTTTATCAATCATTGACCAAGGGAAACTCACACTACTATTTACATAATCAACAAAACCTTGTTCTACAAAACCAGCTTTATTCCATTCACCAACCATATATTTAATGGCAGTTTCAAGTTTTTCACCGTTGTGTGAACAGTTGTCCATACTACAGAGAGCAAGAGGTGTTGCACCGTTCTGATAACGATAGTAAACCAAAGCTGCAACCATACTCATTAAGCCATTCAACTTACCGTTTGGTCCGTTTTGAGCATCAGCCTGAAGGAAACCAAAAATATTTCCTTCCTTATCTCTAATACCATAACCCTTTTCTGTAATAGTAAAGGAAGCCATCTGGAGACTTGGATTAGCAAATGCTGCTTTAAATTGTGCCCATTCTGCTTCAAAACAAGGATTACATTTAAGTGCACCACCAATTGAAGCTGTTACAGACTTTTTGATGGAACCATCATCCATTAAAGTAACAAGAAGAGAAAGGTTATCATGTGGTTGATAGATTTTATCAATGATTTCATAATCAAATCCTTCACCTACAAGAATACCAGTTTCAGTTAATCCTTCGTTTAAGAGATTCTGCATAAGCATTGCAGGGAAACCTCTAAAAATATTACCAGCACCAAAGTGAATCCAAGAAGGATTCTCATTGGTAGCCTTTACCATCTTGCTGTGGTCAAAATGAGGCATTTCATAGCCTTTTTCTTCCCATTCAGCACTATTCTTAATTCCATTAGCATTAAGTTTCATATCTTTATACCTTCTTGTTCAGACCTATTTGCTTTTCTTGCTTTTTTCAATTGCTTCGAACAAACCGTTGATATATGTTGCACCAAGAGCTCTGTCATAAAGACCATAACCTGGCATTGCTTTTTCGCCCCAAATCATACGGCCATGGTCAGGTCTTACAGGACCATCAAAACCGATTTCATCAAGAGCTCTACAAATTTCATATAAATCGAAAGAACCATCACTTGAAAGATGTGCTGCTTCTTCAAAGAGACCTGGAGCAAAGTGATGAAGGTTTCTTACATGAGCAAAGTAGATACGACCAGGAAGAGCTCTAATAATTGCAGGAAGATCATTCTTTGGGTTTGTACCAAGGGAACCTGCACAGAATGTTACACCATTATAAGGTTTATCAACAGCCTTCATCAGTTTCACAAGAGCGTCTTTTCCCGTGATGATACGAGGAAGACCGAATACAGGCCATGAAGGATCATCTGGGTGAATAGCCATCTTGATACCGTACTTTTCACATACAGGACCAATTGCTTTAAGGAAATAAACAAGATTATCAAAAAGCTTTTCTGATGAAACATCTTTATATGCATCAAATAATTCTTTTACATGACCAAGTCTTTCTGGTTCCCAACCTGGCATAACGAAACCGTTACTATTGGTTGTGGTGGTATCAAAGAAAGTCTGAGGATCAATTGCATCAACTTTAGCCTGATCATAAGCCATGACGGTTGAACCATCAGGTCTTTCTTTTGCTAAATCAGTTCTTGTCCAGTCAAAAACAGGCATGAAATTATAACAAACCATGTCAATTCCACACTTACCTAAGTTTTCAAGAGATTCAATATAATTCTGAATGTATTTATCACGACTTGGAAGACCAATCTTAATGTCATCATGAACATTAACACTTTCGATACCTTCAATCTTAAGACCAGCTGCTTCAACTTCAGCCTTAATAGCTTGAATCTTATCTAAAGGCCACTTCTCTCCTGCAGGAATATCATAGAGAGTTGTAATTACACCAGTCATTCCTGGAATCTGCTTAATCTGTTGTAGGGTTACGGTATCAAACTGAGATCCGTACCAGCGCATTGTCATTTTCATAAAAGTTCCTTCCTCATTCGGATAAATTAAAATTTAAGCTTCTTATATTATCATAAATATATTTGTAGCTTGATTTAGATGAATAACACCTTTAATTACTCATTTTTTGATACTTTATTATGCTATTAACATGTTAGTATCAATTCTTTTACATAGTGTAACACATCTTCAAAGAAAGTCAAGAAGTCTTTTAGCATGTTTTGATTAATTGATATGTTAATTTATGTTGTGTATCATAATTAAATGAGACAAAAAATGAAATTTCCTCACATTATCAGCACTGTATTCACTTATTTTCTACCACTTAAACTCAATTAATCAAATTAATATATAAACATGTTAGTATAATTATTCTTGCTAATACAGATAAATAATGATAATCTAAACTCAGTTTTTCGTATAAAACAGTAATTTTACCCAGTATTTCAAGGAATTAAACAAATGAATAGTGAAGAACCTACTAAGAAAAAAAGTATTTCTGGCAATGTCTATAAAACGTTAAAGTCGAGAATTTACAACTTAGAATACAGACCAGGACGCAGTCTCAGTGTTGCTTCTCTTTCGAAAGAACTGGAAATTAGTCGTTCACCTGTTCGTGACGCCCTCCAACATTTAGCTCAAGAAAATCTTGTACAGATTTTCCCTAAAAGTGGAACAAGAGTATCTCTCATCAATATTCATCTCATGGAAGAAGAAAGATTTGTGAGAAAATCTCTTGAACTCAGTGCCCTCAAAGAAATGTTCTATGATTCAACCACACCTATCCTTGAAGCAATGGAAGAAAGTATTGAAAGACAAAAGTCTATCGATTTCAAAAATGACCTTATCAACTTTTTGAAAGAAGATGATGCTTTCCATAAATTGATTTTTAAAAGTATTAACAAGGAAGACTGTTGGGGACTAGCCAAAAATTTCACACCGAATGAGCATAGAGTTCGCTTATTGATTGATAAATCAATTATTAAGTCCAATGAAAATATTATTCAAAATCATCTTGATCTTTTCAATGCCATAAAAGCACGAAATATTGAATCTGCCTTAGCTGTTGATAGTAAGCACCTCGGAAAAATTAATTATGAAATCGTAACCTTAATGTCAAACTACCCGGATTTATTTGAAGCTGACTCGAGTAAAAGTAATTCTCCCGTCCCTTCTAAGATACGAGATGTGGTGAGTGGTAATGAAAATTTTCTCAATACCATTATGAGCTATTAAAACAGCATCTTCTGGCAAAGATACCTTTCTCTCTCATCATAATGGTCACATCTCAAATTTATGAATGGCCATCTTTTCAACAGAGAGAATGATAACAAGGTGAAAGGTCAAAGTACTTTGAAATACAGCAAACAGTATGGTAATGGATACTCTCCAAAACAAACAAAGCTCTTTGACACTCCAATCAGACTCTTTTGATCAGCTATTGAAGGTATAAGAGATAAAGAATACAAAAGTTATCTTCTTCCACTGAGACGAACGATATCATTGCTCTCAATGCATCACAAAAAATCTCAGGTATATACATATTCAGTTGATATATTTTATGTATAATAGCATAAACAAAAGGAATTCATGAATAAGATATAAGGCAGGGTTTGCACACATGGCAAAAGATATCAACCACAAGAAAATTTCTCTCTCCGAGCAAATGTATCAAATCTTAAAAGAGAAAATATATAATTTAGAATATCAACCAGGAACGAATCTCAGTGTCAGCTCCCTGTCAAAAGAGCTCGAAGTGGGAAAATCTCCTATTCGAGATGCACTGCAACGGTTATCTCAAGATAAATTAGTCCAAATATTTCCACAAAGTGGTACAAGAGTTTCTCTGATTAATATGCGCAAAGTTGAAGAGGAACGATTTTTGAGAAAATCACTCGAACTGCATGCATTGCAAGAAGTTTTTAATCAATCAGATTTTTCTCTCATCGAAGCAATGGAGAAAAGTATTGAAAAGCAAAAAAAGATAGATTTCAATCAGAACTTACTTTCTTTTGTCCAAGAAGATAACTATTTCCATCAATTAATATTTCAACAAATCAACATGACCGATTGCTGGACTTTACTCAAAGACTATACATCAAATGATTATCGTGTGAGATTGTTAATCCATAAGACTCTCATAAAAACAAATATTTGTCTTTTACAAAACCATCAAGATCTTGTGCAAGCACTCAAAGAAAAAAACAACAAACGTGCATTAGAAATAGACACAAATCATCTGGGTAAAATTAATTTTGAACTTATCAATTTATCGTCAAACTTTCCCTTTTTATTCGAAAGTTCCTCTAAAGACAAGCAACAAATTGTTCCATCACAAATTAGAAAAATATCTACACACAACGAAAATTTTCTCACGCATATCCAATAAAGTACAAACGAATACGACCATCAAGTATCCTCTCTCAAAAGAGGTAACAGTTCATTGCACCCACAACAAACAGAGGATAGAAGAGCGTAAAAACAGCGCTGCCTTCTTTGTGTCCACCTCAAGAAAAAATACCCAATATCCCTTTTTACGCGTAATAAAATAAATTGTTACTGATTGTTAGTAATAGAATTTAATACATATATATAGTTTTTTTAAGCAAAAAAAAGCATATATGAGAAATAATGTTCTTTGATGGAGAAATCAATGAACATCAAATAAGAGCAAACAACTATAAATCACTTAAATAAATAATCACTACTTATTTATTAATTTTTCATATTATTATGATTATATAACATTCATAAAAAATTAATCATATATTTTTTTTAAGATTTATATATGTATTAAACTAATATAAATGTTCTTATCTTACCTTCTATTCATGAGTATTAAACAGATAGATTCCTCATTTTCTCTCTCACTAAAAACACTCTATTCAACGATTTAATACGAGGTATTTTATCTTATGAAATAAAAATAACTCATTATATATAATAATTTTAAATAATTATTATGCATTTAAATATTTCTTATTACCCCTCTTTATCTAAGGGATAAATTAAAAAGAAAAACCATAGTTTCTCTCATATTTATATAAGGATAAAATCATTTTTCTCTGTGTGCGAAATTACCAGATCATCGTTTCAATTTTATTTTTTAAAACTTATTTATTTTGTCACATATTTTTCATTCTGAATAGAAATATTTATATAAATACATAATAAATATTTAATAATAATTCTTGACAGCTTGCAATAATCATGTATACTTACGACATTACTAACATATTAGTAAAGGAGTTAAATATTATGAAAAAATTATTTGCAATTGGGGCAATGATGACAGCTTTGGTTCTTCCAAACGTCTTTGCAAACGGCCAAGCTGAAGATGCAGCTGACAAGGTTTACACACTCAAATTATCAACACAGTTGAATGAAAACTCAATTATGTGTCAAGGTTTCTACGATCTTGCTGAAACGGTAAAAACTCAGTCAAATGGTAGATTAAACATTGAAGTATATCCTTCTGCACAGCTCGGTACAGATGAAGATGTTATTGAACAGGCTATTCAAGGTGTAAATGTTTGTGTTTTAACAGACGGTGGACGCATGGGTAACTATGTTAATGATATTAGCATCATTGGTATGGCTTATTTTGCTGACAACTATGATGATGTTTTAAAAGTTACTAAGAGTGCAACTTTCAATAGTTGGGAAACTGAATTAGCTGAACAAAATGATATTCGTGTTCTTTCTTTCAACTGGTATGATGGTGCAAGATCTTTCTATACCCACGAACCAATCACAGAACCTTCAGAATTAAAGGGTCTCAGAATTCGAACACCAGGTGCTCCTGCTTGGGCTGAAAGTATTGCTGCATTAGGTGCTACCCCTATCGCAATGCCTTGGAATGACACCTATACCGGTATCCAATCAAAAGCATTAGATGGTTGTGAAGTTCAATTAACTTCTGCTGTTCCTTCAAGAATTTATGAAGTTACTCAGTACATGGATAAAACAGAACACTTCCAGTTAATCAATGGTCTTATCGTTGGTGAAAAGTGGTTCAAGAAACTTCCTGCTGATTTACAGGAAATTCTTCTGAGTGCAACACAGGCTGAAGGTGAAAAGAATGCACGTATTGTTGAATCAAAGGGTGCAGAATTAGAAGCAGAAATGGTAAGACAGGGTATCACTGTTGTTCCTGTTGATAAAGCTGCTTTCATTAAAGCTGCAGATACTGCTTATGAAAAGCTTGGTTTCACAGATTTACGTAAACAAATTTACACTGAAATCGGTAAAAACTAATAACGAGACGATACCATTTTCGATGAGGGTGATTTCTTGTAAAAGGAATCACCCACATCTCATTCTCACATACATAGATAAAGAATAAACATGGACAAAATACAAATATTATACAAAAAATTTGCGAAGGGTGAAGAAATTATCACAAGCTTTATGCTTGTTGCAATCACCACACTCGTTTTTCTGTCTGCAGTAGCCAGAACAATTCACCATCCACTCAACTGGGCAATCGATTTCTCACTTCTCCTTTTTGCGTGGGAAGTATTTTTAGGTGGAGATATCGCTGTAAGAAATACAAAATTAATTGGAGTAGAAATACTTGCCAATAAATTTCCTGCAAGAGGACAAAAGACCCTCAAATTGGTCTTCTTTTGCATGATGATCGCATTTTGTGCTATTTTAACTTACTACGGCGTCATTCTTTGCTTAGACAATACCAAACGTTTGTTTCAAGTATTACCAATTAGTTATAGCTGGTGCACACTCAGTGTCCCTGTAGGAAGCTTTCTTATGATTATATCTTCCTTTATTAGAATTAATGAAATTATTAAATCCCCTCTCTCAGAGTGGGAAACAAGCAAAAAGGAGAGAAAAATATGAGCGGAATGGCTATAGCTGTAATTATATTTGCAATTTTACTTTTATTAGGAATGCCTGTTGCGTTTGCCATTGGTATTTCAGGTTTCTCATTTTTTGTTGTCACACCAGATATCCCTTATACCATCGTTGTACAAAAAGCTTTAGCAACAACACAGTCTTTTACGATGCTCGCAATACCTTTATTTATTTTTGCGGGAAATCTTATGAACAACACAGGGATTACCAAACGACTCATATCTCTTGCTGATGTTTGTACGGGACATATGTATGGTAATATTGGCCAAATTTCTTGTGTATTATCAACCCTCATGGGTGGTGTATCAGGTTCTGCAAATGCAGATGCTGCCATGGAATCTCGTGTATTAGGCCCTGAAATGATAAACAGGGGATACGATAGAGGTTGGTCCGCAGCGGTAAATGCTTGGTCTTCAATGATTGTTTGTACGATTCCTCCATCAATGGGTTTAATCATTTATGGTTCAATTGGTGAAGTATCTATTGGTCGTCTCTTTGCTGCAGGTATGGTTCCTGGCCTCATCATGATGGTATTTATGATGTACGCTACAGGAAGATCAGCTAAAAAGAGAAATTATTATCCAGATAGATCAAAACCAGCTTCTTTCAAAGAAGTCGGCGTTGCAATTAAAGATAGTATTTGGGCTTTAATGTTCCCTGTTCTTCTTATTGTATTCATTCGTTTTGGTATCATGACACCTTCTGAATCTGGTGCATTTGCAGCAGTATATGCAGTCTTTGTTGGTACCGTTATCTACAAAGAAATGAATCTGAAAGTTCTCTACCAAACCCTCAGTGATAGTACAAAAGATATCGCAATTGTTACCTTAATTCTTGCTTTAAGTGGTATCTTTGGGTATGGAATTGTCTATGATAGAGTTCCTCAAGCAATGGCTTCAAGTCTCTTGAATATTACAAGTAATCCTAATGTCATGCTGGTAATTGTTGTTTTTATCCTTCTCTTCATGGGTATGTTTATGGAAACAACCGTTATTGCATTGTTAATGACCCCTATTCTTCTTCCTGTCGTTCAAAGTCTTGGTGTTAATCCAGTTCACTTTGGTATTATTATGATGACCTGTACGACTTCTGGTATTAATACACCTCCAGTAGGAACCGCGTTATACACAACATCTTCGATACTTGGATGTACTCCAGAAGAAACAGCGAAAGCTGCACTTCCTTTCTTTGGTGCCGTTATGTGTGTTGTAGCACTTTTGGTATTCTTCCCTCAAATTAGCTTATGGCTTCCGAATTTAATATTTGGAGTTGCTAGCATTTAATCAAAAATTAAACTATAAAAAATACTAACGTTTTACGTTAGTATTTTTTTTACTCAACACACCGTGAGATATTTCATCAAAAACAATGCAACTATTATTTCTTTCTCTTTTTCTTCTGTGTTCCTGTTGATTGAACAGAAGTATCTTTCTTTTCATCTTTAATACTTTGCAAAAGAGCTTTTGCTCTTCTTTGTGTGATGGTATTACCAGATTCAATGCGAATAAAGCCAATCTGCTCAATTGCACCAGACAAGTCGCCAATACTCCTTAAATAAAGAGCAGCATAAAAACGGAGATTTTCTTTGTTACTATCATTACCAAATTCACTCTCGACCTTTTTCCAAATAAATTGCAATTCATCATCACTTATTTCTTTTCCTGAAGCAATTTTATATTCAATATTTTTCTGAGTAAAATTATTTTCATGATACTCTCTATCTTTTCCCTTCACTCCCTCATACACCTGAGCAATATATTTTCGATACGCTTCAATCTCTTCTTCAAGACCTGCTAAATCATTATTTAAAATTTTATATGAAATAATATTACCGGCAAATAAAACTTTTTCGCTATCAATAGTTGTCGTCTTTTGGTATTTTTTGACAATGGCAATAGCCTCTTTTTCTTTCCCTTCATAACACAAGGCATTTGCCTTGTGTAGCTCAATGGTTTTAGCCATTTTCGGTTGTAACTTCAAGGAATCAATACTTGCATCAATCGTCTCAATAAATTGTTCTGGATCGCACTCGTGATACAAAAGAGAAAGGATATAATCAAGACTTCGTCTGTCGTTAATATCAACAATAAAATTCACCACAAGCATGGTTACCAGAAGACCAAGAACCGCAAACCCATATTGCTTAATATTTCCACCACGGCTCGCCATTGCAATAATAATTGCAACAAACAAGGCAATACATCCAGCATACATAATCTTTCTTTGCTTGATATTCTCTTTAAATAATACACTCATACAAAAACCTACCCTTACTACAAAGAGAATAATCTCTTTATTTTCACCTTAAATGCAATAATGAGTCCATAAATACTTACAGACTCATCACATTCTATCATAATTTTGTATCATCTACTTTTCATTGTGAAGACTCAAGAGTAATTCTTGCGCTTTTTTCTCAATTGCCGTCTTTGCTTTCTCGGTTCGAATCAAAGAAAGTTGTTCAACTGCACCAGTATTGTCCTTTTCTTTCAACAAGTATAAGGCAGCAAAATAGCGTAAATTCTCAATACTAATTGCATTACCACCAAGTTTTAACAAATCCCAAATTCGAGACACTTCTTCTTTACTTAAATCTTTACCTGAAGCAATCTTATATTGAATTTTCTTCTGTTCAAGGTTCTTCTTATGATAGTCAGCAAGATCCTTGTCTTTTTCTTTATATTTCTCTTTGAGAAAAGCATCAAATGCTTCAATTTCTGTGTCCAGATTTTCAAGATCATCATTCAACAAACGGAAGGTAATACGATTTCCTCGTACAAGAGCTATTTGGTTATTATTAACTTTTTTCCCTTCATCAAGACCTTCTAAGAGCGCAAGAGCTTCTTTTTCTTTCCCGCTGTAACACAAAGCATTTGCCTTGTGAATCAAGATGGTCACTTTGGTACTGGGAGCAACAATCTTCAAATCAACAGCCTTGTCAAATTCTTCAAGAAAGACATCGGGATCACGAAGTTGATAAAGAATTCTAATAAGCTTTAATAGTTTGGCATGATCTTTATTCCCAACAATAAAAATAATTGCTAACGTAATTAAAATAAAACTAATAAGCACGGTAAAAAGCGCCTTCGGTTCCGTCAAAGACTGATACCCTTTGACCACCACAGCCACATAAAACGCAGTACACAACGCCATTAAAATTCTTCTCAGTCTAATATTCTCTTTGAAAATTAAATCCATTTAAGCCTCCAACTTTGGCAAAACGCCTCAAGTTATTTTTGTTTCATCAAAAAAAAGGAAAGAGGCAAAAACACATCTGTCTTTTATATAACCCTTCATCTAGTCCCTTTCATTCTATGGTACTCAGACTATAACAGAATTACAAAAGAGCACAAGGCACACCGTTCATTACGAGAGAAAAGAAACACTATTTTATGCTTTTTCTTCACTTTGGAAGCGTCTGAGAAGATGATGACAGCCAGTCCAAATATCAGACCAGGTTTGAGAAAAGTTACCCGTATACCAAGGATCAGCAACATCTCTCTCTAATAATAATTCAATTTTTGAGGAAGGTCCAAACATTTGATGTAATTGATAAAGGTTTCCCCGATCCATACAGATAATATGATCGAACGTATCAAAATCACTTTGTGTAATCTGTTGAGCTCGATGGGACTGAAAGGGAATATGATGTTTATTAAGCTCGTTTACCGTGCCCCGATGAATAGGATTACCCCTCTCTTCGTCACTCACACCAGAGGAGTCAATACAAAGAGATGTATTGGATTCTTTTGCTAAATGCCGTAATACAGCTTCCGCCATCGTCGATCGACAAATATTACCATGGCACACAAACATTACTTTTTTCATACAATAAGCCCTCAACTGAATATGATCTGTTGAGGGCTATTATACTATAAAACAACACCATCTTTAAAGATAGCAATTTCTTTATAGCCATTTATTTCATTCAGAGCCTTTTGTCCACTGGCACACTCTCTCACCTTTTCAAAAAGACGCTCACCAGAAGTTTCAATATCTTCTTCTCCGGTAGCTACCCCGCCTGCATTAAAATCAATCCAGTTTGGTTTCTTTTCATACAATGGAGTATTAGAAGAAATTTTGAGCGTAGGAACAGGACAACCAAATGGCGTTCCTCTTCCGGTTGTGAATAACACAATCAACGCACCAGAAGCTGCTAAAGCTGTAGAAGAGACAAGATCATTTCCCGGTCCCCACATCAGATTTACACCAGGTGTTGTTGCATGTTCTGCATAGGAAAGGACTGATGTAATCTCACCGGTACCACCCTTTTGTACACACCCACAACTCTTATCTTCAAGCGTTGTAATACCACCATCCTTATTACCAGGACTTGGATTTTCATATACCATCTGATCATGAGCAACGAAATAATCTTTAAAACTTCTAATCATATCCACGGCCTGAGAATAAATATCTTCATTCTTACATCGACCAAGAAGTAGATTTTCAGCTCCAAACATCTCAGGAACTTCTGTTAAAATACTGGTCCCGCCTTCAGCAACCAAACGATCACTAAAATTACCAACAACAGGATTTGCCGTGATACCAGAAAGACCATCGGAACCACCACATTTCAAACCAATAACAAGTTTTGAAGTACTCAGCTCTTGTCTCTTTGCTTGACGGGCAAAAACTGCCAATTCTTCTAAAAGTTTTCCACCTTCAGCTAGTTCATCAGTACTTTCCTGACAGGTTAAAAATTTCACTCGATTACTATCATACGGCCCAAGTTCTTCCTTAAAACCAGCAAGAGTATTATTTTCACACCCAAGAGAAAGCACTAAAACACCACCAGCATTGGGATGACGTACAAGAGAGGAAAGGAGTTTTCTTGTATTCTTTAGGTCTCCACCCAACTGAGAACATCCATAGGGATGAGGAAAAGCGAGAAGACCATCAATACTTCCAGATACCAGACTTTGATTCTTTTCAACCAAACGATTTGCAACACCATTTACACACCCGACCATTGGAATAATCCACAGTTCATTACGTGTAGCAGCTCGTCCATCTGCTCTGAGATAACCCGAGAATGTTGCACCAGTAGCCGTGCGTTGCGCAACCGGAATTTTATTATAATGATAATCTTCTTTTTCACTTAGGCTTGTTCGTACATTATGGGTATGAACCCAGCACCCCTGAGCAATATCAGTGGTAGCTAGGCCAATTTGAGCACCATATTTCACAATAGGACTTTTATCAGAAATATCCTGAAGAGCAAATTTGTGGCCACGTTGAACATCTTCTTTTAATACAAGAGAAATGCCTCCTACCTGAATAGTTTGACCTTTTTCTAAATCCTTAAGAGCAATTGCTACATTATCAATGTCAGAAATTTTAATAGCTACCATGATATCTCCTATAAGAGTGTACGCATTGTTTCGTACATACCCTTGTCGTCAATTAAGTTTAAATTACGTAATACTGCTTCTCTGAATCCAGCCAAATTCTTCAATTCCTCACCGAAGAAGTCAGTATCATCGAGAATTGCGCGTACGAGTTCCTCATTGCTATCTGTATGATGAGCAAGGAAGAAATCTAAAACAGCTTGATCATCCTTAATGCTATATTCCTCTTCACCTCTTCGAGCAATCAAAGCGTCACCATCCATTCTCTCTCCCTTACGGTAGAAGGAAAGATAAGCAGCAAAACTAAAGGTAATAGCGGAAGGAAGTCTCTTGTTTGCTTTCACAAAATCAAAAAGACTTGGCATCACACGAGCCTTCCATTTACTGGTACTATTTAAGCAAATAGCGAGGAGCTGATGGTCAATAAAAGGATTGTTAAATCGATCAACAACAGAAGAAGCAAAATCTTTCAACTCTTTCTCTGGAAGAGGAATTGTTGGAATCACTTCTGAGTAAATGACTTTTTCCATGTAACTTCGTATGACTTCATCATGCATACAATCTCTCACGATATTCTGACCTGAAAGATAAGCTGCCATAACAAAAGAAGTATGAGCACCATTGAGGATTCTTACCTTACGCATTTTGTAGGGAGATTGATCGGCAACAGTAATAATAGGAAGTTTACACTTATCAAGACCCAGTTCCTTACCCACAGAATCAGGTGCTTCAATAACCCAAAAACCAAAGATCTCACCGGTATCAACAAGATTATCGACATAGCCATTCTCTTGGTTGATTACATCTACTTCATTACGTGGATATCCCGTTACGATACGGTCAACAAGTGTTGAACAGAAAATATTTTCTTTCTTAATCCAATTTACAAAATCATCACCAAGATTCCATTCTTCGGCATGACGAAGTACACACTTCTCAAGTTCCTTACCGTTGTTTGCAATAAGTTCACAAGAAAGAACAACAAAACCAGGAAGCTTCGCACTAAATCTTTCGAACATCAAACGGGTCAATTTACCAGGATAACTCACAGGTGGTTCTTGATTAAACTGCGTGTCTTTATCATAGACAATACCTGCTTCTGTTGTGTTAGAAACAATAAAACGTAAAGCAGGATTATGAGCTGTCTTTAAAAATTCTGCATACTCTTCATAAGGATTAATACAACGACTCACAGAAGAAATAATTCTTTTCTTATTCATCTTTTCGCCGTTTTCACTTCCTCGAAGATACAAGGTATATAAACCCTGTTGCTTGTTAATCAGCGTAGTTAATCCATGAGCAATAGGTTGAACAATAGCAACTTTACCGTTGAATCCAGCCTTTTCGTTTAAATTATCAATAAAATAATCAACAAATGCACGTAAGAAGTTTCCTTCACCAAACTGAAGAACCTTTTCTTCAGCATGCTCAAGAAGATAACCATTATAGTTCATTTCTTCTAAAGTTTTATAATTTAAATCTTTCATTGATTTCTCCTACTTATCGAAGCCAAAATAGTTCATAGCATTGTTATAACTTATATCTTGAATAAGTTTTCCGTTCTGAGCCATATCAGGATATACTTCACCATTTTCTATCCAACCACCAACAAGATTACAGAGAATTCGTCTAAAGTATTCATGACGAGTGTAACTCAAGAATGATCTACTATCAGTTAACATACCAACGAAATTACCGAGTGTTCCTAAGTTTGCAAAATCAGTTAATTGATCAATCATGCCACTCTTATTATCATTAAACCACCAGCCTGAGCCTAATTGGATACGACTTGGAACAGGAGAATTGGTTTCAAAACTTCCAGCAATTGTAGCAATCATGGAATTATCGCTGCTATTCAAACTGTATAAAACCATCTTAGGAAGTGTCTTTGCTTCTTCAAATGCATTTAACAAATCAGCAAGCTTACCCACATCTTTACTATCCCCTACACAATCAAACCCAGTATCAGGACCAATCTTCTTGAACATGGTTTTTGAATTATTTCGAATACAACCGAAATGAATTTGCATGACCCAATTGTTTTCTGCATAGAATTTTGCAAGATGACGAAGTACTGCTGTTTTATATTGAGCTGCTTCTTTTTCATTCACACCTTCACCATGCATAGCACGAGTAAAGATACTTTCAAGTTCAGCATCAGTTGCTTCTTCAAATACAACATAATCAAGACCATGATCACTCACGGAACAATTGTTTTCATTAAAATAATTGAGGCGAGCACTAAGCGCAGTCAAAACATCTGAAAAACTCTGAATTTTCACATCAGAGACCTCAGCTAATTTTGTGATATAAGAAGAAAAACCTTCTTTATCAATATTCACTGCTTTATCTGGACGGAAAGCGGGAAGAACCTTAAAACCAAGATCCTTAATCTGAGCAAGTTGCTGGTGAACATGCAAATCATCAAGAGGATCATCTGTTGAACAAATAACCTTAACATTTGACTGTCTGATTAATCCACGTACACTCATATTTGGCTGTTTCAATTTTTCATTACATGCATCATAAATTTCTTTTGCATTTTCAGGGCAAAGCTGTTTATCAATACCAAAGTATCTCTTCAATTCTAGATACGTCCAATGATATACAGGATTTCCAATAGATCGTACCATAGTTTCAAGGAAACCTTTAAACACGAGATAAGGATCTTTTTCTAAAGATTCCGTGATAGCACTTTCTGCAATACCATTACAACGCATTGCTCTCCACTTGTAATGATCTCCTCCAAGCCAGACTTCACTGATATTACTAAACTGTTTATCATCTAAAATCTGCTGGGGAATAATATGACAATGGTAATCTACAATTGGCATCTTTGCAGCATAATCATGATACAGTGTTTTTGCTGCATCGCTTTCTAAC
>Ga0172378_10000567_pt1 | contig 32812 bp, 43 predicted proteins | sample GrowelOW332metaG_FD_119755 | JGI IMG/M metagenome (GOLD analysis project Ga0172378, IMG submission 119755) | Groundwater microbial communities from an aquifer near a municipal landfill in Southern Ontario, Canada - Pumphouse #3_1 metaG | ecosystem: Environmental > Aquatic > Deep subsurface >...
AGGTATTAAACGCGAACTGGATATTCTTTGGTTTCAGGAAATCGAAGCAAATCATCATGGTGTGCAGTATGTTACAGTAGCAAGTAACAAACAGCGATATGATGTAGTTCCTGCAGCTGATAAGTATACAGCGCATCGATTTACACCATTTGGTATTATGGATGATATCATGTCTGGCAAAGATAGTGGATCTAAGGATATTTTCACTGAGAATGATATACCGGAAGATAGTAGTATTTCTAGAGCAACCCAATCAGTTGACATGTTCTAATCAACTGATATAACAAATCATCTAACCTAGAGAGGAACAAGATGAACAAAGAACAAGCAATCAAAGAAGTAAATGCAAAACTGTCAGCAGGAATTCGAAATGTTACGCAGTTGGTGCGTGTAGCGAACTTGCCTATGCAAGTTGATTTGGAAAATAATCATTTTTCAGTGAACTACAAAGAATATACGAAATTGATGTTTGCGAGCTATTTCGTATTATCAGAAACTAGTGCGGAACATAGCGGGTTCCCGGAACACCTCATACCTTTTATTCCGTTAATTTGGGCACAGATATTCGCAGAATTAAAACCTCATTATTTGAACAAAATTGCTGAAACTTATAACGATACTCGTGTATTTGATGCAAGAGCTAGATGTGGTAACAACGGTATTTTTGCTCCAAAGGGCCGCAGAATTCAAAAAGCGCTTAGGAGTTGGAAACGCGCATGCGATTTTGTTCCTGATGCTTTGCACCTGTATTCCAATATAACTCCAGAAACAGTGGGTGTATACTGCGATAAAGGTGGGCAGAAGTGGATGGATATTGATCCCGAGTGGATGTTATCTGGAGAAATTGTTATCGAATATTCTAACATGACCAATGTAAAATCATGCAGTTTTCCTCCATATGTGTGGTTTTTACTTTGTTTCATGTGGAGTCAGTGTGGTACTAGATTGCAGCATGATGCTTTTGTTGCTGGAGCTAAATACGGGGCAACGCTCGATATAGCTGATATCGAGCAACTTCATTTGACAAAAGATCACGAGCAGTCGTGGATTGTTGATTGGTATCATACAAAATATGCTTGTTTCGATACATCTGATATCTAAGTTTATTTAAGTATTTTGACTTCATAAGTATCGATCAGCTAAGTGCTGATCGATACTTGTTGCATATATATTACTTCTGTGAATCTAACTATTCAAACAGACAGGTACCTTTTACAATAGGAGACTCAGTATGATTCGATTATGGCAATGCAGCAGATGTAAGGGATTGATGTGGCGTTTTCATGGGTGTAGGGAAAATAGTATCTCTACATGCTGTGCAGAATGTGGCTCAAAAAAACTGTTTGCACGTGGCATTTTAGCCGAGATGTATCCACTGGAAATTAACGTTGAGCTAAAAATACTGCAGAATGGACAAGCTGACCCAGTAGTGTTTGAAATGCACTACAGGGATAACGATGACAACGAAGTTACTGATTCGACTATTAGGAGATTGTTTCCTGAAATGTCGAGAAATTTTAAAGATTGGTTGATTCAGTCCATCACTGAAGTGAGTCGAGAAGAAACCATCAAAGTGTTCAGTTACGCAGGTTGTTTTTCGCCGATTGTCACAGTCAGCGTGCAACGAAATTTGAAGACAGTCTTCGAAAACACCATTGAAATCAAATAAGGAGATTTATCATGAAACTCTATGAACTAAGGTATTCGGCATCACCTTTTTTCCAACATAGTAGTCTTACCAGGGAACTCGAGTTGTATTGTTCTGAGAACGATGCAATCGCAGCGGAAGTTGATAGCATTCGCAGCTTCTGTGCGTGTTGGGATTCAAAGACCAAATCCAGAAAAAAACACAACCTCAAAAGAAAATCGTTCTACATTCACGAGTTCGTCATTCCGTCTGAGGATGTGCTTCGTACCGATGGAATACATGCGACGGTTATCGTACGTCCGGGGTGCAAGTCGGTAACGATCAATGAATACAAAATCAAATTCGATCGGGGAAGCGATATTGCTAAATTCGGCAGCGTAACTCCAATTTGCGATAAACTTCTGACATGGAAATGCGCGTTAGAAGCATATCCGGAATCCAAGACTCCGCCTCCGTGCTTTCTCTGCAATGAGAAGGAATGTAAAGCACGTGTTACTCTGGCAAGTGAATCGGAAAAAATCAAACAGTTCAAGGGAAGATCATGACGCAAAAGACAACAGAGGAGACTTGCATTCTCAATGCTGCGCACCCGTTCTACAATCGAACGGGTGCGAATAGTTGGGAACACATACGTTTCGTTGTTGCGCAAGGGACACACATGGTTCTTGACCATATGAAGCCAACTCCGGTAGAATATGCTGCATTTTATTTTCATGATGCCTCTGTAAAAGAACGTCCCGATAAAGCGCAGCACAATTCGTACTCAGCGAGTATCGCATGGCGCGAACTACCGAAACTCAACTTATTCAACAAAGATCAACTCACCGAGATCTGTATTGCGATTGCGGAACACGATCCTGTCGAAAACCCTGCTGGTGTGTGGTCCTCCGATACTTCCGATCTCTTGGCATCGGCGGACTTTAATCCTCCACAACTGGATTGGATTTTGAACAAAGCCTACACCTGGGGTATTCGACATAAGTATACGCACATGCAGTGTGTAGAACAGGCATTCAAATATATGCCAAGAAAATACGGATCAAGTGGTACTGTAAAATATCCTGATCATTATGTCAAATTCTACGGTAGCGATATTCAGAAATTGCAATATGCACTGGACAACCTGCAGCTTGGACAGTGCGAATGCATAATTACGGAATATCGTCGTATGCATCATCTATCCGAATTGGACACAAAGTTGCCGAATCCGGATATGCAAGAATGGATGAAAATCATTTAATTTGACAAGAAACATTATTGCTGTTTAGCGATTACAACTTATAGGAAAGATCTTAATTATGGAAAACGCAGTTTCAAGTTGGCTCCCTTCGATTTCGCGGGCTTATACAAATACTCAGAGTGCAAGGCGGAGTTCTCCCACTGGTATGGGCACGACATTTGCAACGTCTTCTGTTTTTAATCCGGTGTGTCACAAATGCGGCATGCCGATTGATTACTATCGGCGAGAGGCGAAGCTCCCAGTTGACAAATGCAAAAGCTGCAGATCAAAGAGGTGGGATATTCGAACCTTCGGCAATCCTCACGAATTTCGTGTGGTGGAATTTGAATTGGTTGTCACTGTTCCATTCGGAGAAGATATTCGTTATGTTGGGCATTATTGCGATGTTGCTAACGGTAAGAACACGATGAGTATTCTTAAAAGTTTGCTCCCACAGTATACCTTATCGAATAACGAACTCGCCTCACTGTATACCGAGCAGCTTCGCAATCTTTTTCAGAATGGCGGAATTTCCGAATATGCAGGGCATCACTCTTTATCCGGACGGTGTGCTGCATCTCTCACAATTTCTGTTGAATTGTGGGATAACAAAATCGGAGAACCGCCGGAACCTGGTTTTGTCAAAGTTGTCAAATAACTTTCAGAAAGCGAAATATGAAACTCTACATTAAAGATCCGGATGAAATTCACAATTCATTCGGCATCGAAGGAGTGGATCTTGCCCTAGCAGAGCATGCTGCCTTGGAAAAGGCATTTCATTGTATTCAGTGGGGGCTGACTACCTATAACGATCCGAACTACGCCAGATACCGGAAAGAATTACATCGCGCCAGTGCATTCTATCAAGGAACATATCGTCCGCAGGTCGATACGACTGATGGTTGGATTTACATCGAGTTTTTGGCTACGGATGATATCGATGCTATTCTCGCGTACTGTGCTGAGTTTGAAAAGCTCAGTGGATTCAGGATTGAAGGGCGTTGAAGATATCGCGCATGTCGAATCAGAAGGTTACGTCTTCGTGTTTGGTTCCTCTTACCGGGAGAATCTTCCCGATTTTCACCAGTATCTAAAATAAATTATTAGGAGAAAGAATCATGATCACTGTTACATTGCAAGAAATCATCGAAGATATGGACACGGCTTTCCTTGTGAAAACTGGAAGATATACACCGAGGACAATCATCTGCGATGAAGATGAATCGTTGATGTCGGGTGTTCACGGCTATGAGGGTGTGCACAAACTTTATGCAGTCGTGAACCCGATCGAAGATATCGTCAAGAAGACATGGCTTGAAGTCAATCCGTTCAATGGGAACTCGATGGGACGAAGGTTCTCTGCTCGCACTTTTTGTGCAGGAAAAGATGCTTCCGTTTCGGTAATCTTCACGGTGATTCCGCGCGGTTACAGTCCGGAGTATTCTCCGTCTGTCGAATTGCAGCAGAAACAGATGGATGCTTTTCTTATTCTGCAAAATGGAAAACTTTCTGTCAGCGAAAAAGCAATGGCGCTGTACAAAATGATGTGCAGTTTTTGGACATCGATCTATCTGGAAGAAAAAGGAGGTCAGTATTCTGAAAATGAATGGGCTGCTTTCTACGATCTGCTCGAAGATTATGTCATCGAACTCGATCCGGAATTGTGGCGTAAAAGAAGCGAGCAAGAAGACTCCATGGAGCTTCCAACCCTTCGCAACTACTAGAAAGAAACAATCATGTTTTTCACCAAACTCATCGGCTATTTCGGTCTTCTGCGTATTCAGTTTGCTGTGCGATGCATGATCGCGCAACATTGCTTACGACATCTTCGGACTGCTCTCAATGAATCGAATGCGGAAACAACGCTGGAAATCGTTGAGAATAAGCTGAAGAAATACTTCACGGATTGCGGTGTTTCTGAATGGAAGCTGCAATCTTTCATTCGGGCAGAAGCAATCGCTGCTCCGGGTCTTTCACTGAGCAGAGATTTTCTGCTTATGGAAGGTTTGACCACTGATCCCTCCATGGACGAATATGCAACTGAACGTTTAGTTTACGGCACTTATGTCACCTTGCGTGATGTGAGCACCAACCAGGAACGTAAGTTCACGATTTCTTTTGTGGGCCGAGAAGTCAAAATCTGAAAGGATTTATGATGGAGTGGTGGCTGTATCCACTTCTCATGGTGATCGGAGTCTTTATAGTCGGGTTCTGTCTAACCAAGATTGTTGTCTGTATCGTCATGCAGATAAAATCTTGGTTAGCTATCCGCGACCACTATGAGATCGTCGAATATGTTGAAGAGTTGGTTGGAGAATGGTCCGATCCTCCATCGTCACGCCGAAGAACCAATTATCGAAGGATAAGTAGAAAATGAAGTCAATTATCATTAAATTTCCTGGTTGCCCACACGTGATAACCGATGAAAAATATGTGTGGAAAGATCGTGCCTTCGGGTTCGATTGTTTACATGCATTACGTCACGATATGGAGAAAGTTGAACGTTTGCTTGTCGATGAAAATCGACAATTCAAAGTAGTTCAAGACACTCCGATGCATGTGGCGCATGCCATTCGAATTGTTGCTCCGTCAGAGAATTTTTTGGAAATGTGTAAGGGATAGCAAAATGAAGTCGATTATCGTCAAACTTCCGAAGTGTCCGGAAGCAAACACTTCGGAAGAATGCGTAAGCTGTGAAAATACGGATACGGTATTGAAAATCATTGCTGCAACTCAATTCGGTTCAATTACTATCGACAAATTGCTTGTCGATGAAACCAAGGCATTCTGCACTGTTGGAGTGTTACAGCCATGGCATTGTATTCATGCCATCAGAGTATATAAACCTTCAGAGCAGTTTCTGAAACTATGTGGTGAAAGTCAAAATGTTCAGTAGATATGACTATGCAGATCTCGTGCTTCCGGTACTTCTTCAGTGTGAAGAAATGAAAGACCTCATCCATCCGTATTACAGAAAGAATGGACCGTGTGGTACTGTAATTTCTCATGGAGATAAGTGGATGGGGGAAGATTCACTTGTGCAACTCGGGATCCCCGAGTATAAGCAAGTCGTGCTCTATCTGTTGTTTCGGTGTTCGGAACTCGATGCAATAGTGGAGAAGCACCGACATGAAACTCAGATGCAATTCATCGAAGAATGGTTCCAGAAGTTGAAACAATATCTTCCCGATCTTGAAAACACTGCAGTGGAGATCGAGAAGGTAAATGCGAATACTTTGAAAACCAGATTCTCTTTCGATAGAATTCATTGGAGTGAGTGGCGCAACCACGAGGGTCTATCCAAATCTTTTTACAAAGAAATGCTCAGACCTGACTACTGGATGATTCGGATTTATCGCGATTGTGTGGCTACACGTATTTATCCGGAACTTATCATTCACGACTAACAAGAAGGTCTAGCATGGACATGATGTGGTTGTTTATAATTCCGATCATCACATTCTTGGCAGCTGCAGTCTATGGATGTACAAAATATCCACCGACATTCTGCCCCAATCACAAAGAAAGCAAGATGACCTGTATTGGTGGGCACGGAATAACTCCGGGGGCAATTAATACTGTGTCATTTTGGTTGTGCGATAAGTGTGATCGGATCTGGGTATCGCGTCCAGGACAAACTGAAATGCACCTACCAAGAGATGAAGAGGAATGGATATATGCAAGAATGTATTTAAGAGAATATAAGGAAAAGAAGAAATGAGCAAACGTCAACTTTTGCCAGGTTATGAAACCACAATCGTCGATACCACAAAACACAATGCCAACGGAGGATCGATTCGTAAGCATGTTGCCGAATTTCGTAATCCGGGATCTTCCGACCTCATCCACGAAGTCGTTATGCAAGAATTCCGTGATGAAGAAAATATCATACGATACTATTATTCGATTCCAAACGTTCGGCGGCCGAACAACGGGAGTCGGTTTACAATGTTTCCGAAGGATATGATCGAAGCGATCCGGTCTGGCGAGGGAGATGCGATTTGCAGTCGTGATCTCTTCGGTCCATCTTTTTCGGTTGTTCGATTTTTGGACCGGACTTTCGGGGAAAAATATCGGGAGAAAACTCTCAAAGGTTGGGAGACCACCAAATTTGGGTATGCCATCGCACTTTCCATTTCCGAGGTCGGCATCGAGATTTTCGGAAAGAACTATACCAAAGCCGACGAAACTGAAGGCACCGGCCTGATTCCATTTGAATTGGAAGAAGAAGCGGAGGTTTTTCGGCAGGAAGTGATTCAGGAATGTCTGACATTGGCTCAGAAACATTGCAATTGGGCGAAGCAGATTCGCCCCACCTTGGGCGATGCCGATGCTGAGACGATCGATACTTCTTGGAAATCGGCGATGGAGGTGGATAAACGTGATGCTGACTCTCACAAGGATTTCATTATTTGGGAGGCATTCTGCGCAATGAAACTCAACAACGACGGAGAGGTTGATCCGGAGGATGGTGAAGAATTTGATGACGGCAATTGCTTCTTCGTGTGTCAGGTAATTTTGTAATCATCTTCGTTTCATTAACTACAAGTAGAGCGATCTCTACTTGTAGTTTTCTTTTTGAATCTCTGTGTTTGTAATAAGCACTTTATATAAAAAATGATATTCTAATAACTTAATTTACGAGGTGAGAAATATGGAAGAGAAAATATATCGTAAGTTTGGATTCCTTCGTTACTCCGATTCGATCCTTTACACGGAATTGTTTTCGGAAAGTAAAATGACAGCTCTTCTCACGGCAGCCGGATATCAGCGGATACCTTCGAAAGGGGAGGTTTCACGTATATTCGTCAAACGTATCAAACGCAAAAGAGGGAAATTGACCGAAACAATCTCCCTCTATGCAAAGTACAACACGATCCTCTGCACGTCGTGGGCGATTCTTGTGTTGGATATGCTGTCGATGGATGACTGCGAAAAAACATGGCAGCATGCAAATCATCTTGTACAAGCTAAGATAGAGGGGGATTCTGCTGCACGAGAACAAAGACGCTGGATGGACTTTCGTTGGTATGTGGCTTGTCGGTCGGCCGACAAAGCCGAAGGCAATTTCATGTTAGTTGATATTTCAGAAGCATATCGCATCATGAAGAGTCTCAATAAAGAGCCAGAGGACTTTATTTTCGCAAAAGAAGTCAACGGAAAACGTGTCGAATATCCGCAGATATTTATGCTGTCTGCCGAATATGCAACAGAAGGAGAAGTAGTAATACATGGGTAAACCAAAACCGAAGAAAGTCCGTTTCGAGCATCCGACGTCATTTCTGTATGTTGCTGAAAATGCAACAACGGATGATGGGATCAAATTACTACACAGTCTCGGCTATGTGAGGAGTCCCGAGATGACTCGTCAAGTTAATTACAGCATTTACACAAAAGAAGAAAGGTTTGGACGCACCGGCGTGCACAACACTTTCAAAACTCTCTTTGCTTGTGTTGTGCAGACTTCTCCGGAAGCCGAAGTGGCAGTGTTGTGCGGATTCACCGATCCCACTCTTCTCCTTGAGGGTCGGTACAGTTATATCACTAACACTGTCAAGTAATCAATAAACTTATGCTAGCAGTAGCACATGCTACTGCTAGCATTTTACAAATATTCACTTTTTTTCAAATATATATTACATTAATGTCGAACCAAATTTAACAAGGAAACATAGGAGATTGTCATGTCGCACAATTCTCAGAAAAATCAACGTTCGCTCAGTTACTTCTTTTATCAAGCCATCCAAGAGAAGATCCCTAATGGGATAGAACTTCGAAAGAAGTGTATCGAACACACTACCGAACGAATTGCATATCTTTCGAAAATGCAAAGAATTCACAGGTCTCGCCTTAGTAATCTACCGAACGGAACTTATCGAAGTGAACTCCAGCAAGCAATTCACGATTATACCCATTATCTACGATTGCTACATTTCGTGAAGAATCTTCTGGTCCATGGAACGTGTGATGATCGTAAGGTGAATCCGACTATGTTGGAACTTACGATGGCTTTGCTGATTTCAGAATATGCCGCACATGTCATCAAATTTATAAACGTTGCACGTGATCTGCATCAATTCCGCACCAATACTCCATTTGTACCGGGAGCGATGTTATTGCTTCCTGTTCAGCTTCCGGATTATGCCACCTATCACTTATTGCAGTATATGTCATGCGAAGGGCAGTTCGGTCACCCGACTGATTGTTCTACGATGTGTCTTGTAGATCCAAATCAACGAGCAATAATTATTCCTGAATGCGAATTCTGGGATCCGTTTACCCGTACGGCATGGGTACATGTACTATTTGTTCCTCCTTATGGCACAATGGCCGATGAAGCTATAAATGCCACCCACACGATGAAACTAGCTGCAAGAATGTTACACAACCAGACCACCGAAAAAAATATCTTACTTGCAATTGACGTCATTCCCTGTGAAAACAATACCAATACAAAATAACAAGAGGAAAGTATCATGGATGTTTCTAATCCGAATTATCACCTCGTAATGCACGCCGCCGCCGCGTTGGATCCCGCATGTTCAACTGCACGAATATTCGCTCAATATCTCCGCAATGCCTCAAAAAGAAGTTAACTGTTACTAAGGAGAATATCATGCACACTTTTAAATTCTACTGGCTCAATGGAAAAGTTGAAACTGGTACCGGAACCTCTATGTCCGATGCATTCATGCGTCTTGGATACGGAGGAGGTGCGATGGCTGCTCTTGACTCCTGGAAGCAAATTGATTAAGGAATTTGAAAAAATGTTCTGTAACCTTGTCTATCAGCTTTGCAAGCTTATGCTTTCTATGGGATCTAATCCCAAAATCGTTCCTGAAGTTCGGATATGTGATATTTCTGTGCCAACTCTGGGAGAGTGGTGCTGTGTTGACGATCAGCTTGATGCACTGTTTTCCAACTGGCATCTTCAGAACCCGAACATTTCGCAAAATCTGACACAATTCCTTGCTGCTTTTGAGTTTCTGATTGCATGTGCATCCCAACCAAAGTACGCGAAGAATCCCGATTCGGAAGCGAAAGCTTTTCTCACGTTTTCGTATTATAAATCAGTCGCAGGCCCGCGCGTTGACATTACTCTCCAGACAACTGAACCAGAACCATTAAACAGTTGTATCAGTTACTTTCCGAAAAACCAAAAAGTTGTTACTGATATCAACCACCATTCTGACGCACCTGCTATGTATGAAGATAATTATCAGCTGCTATCGGAATTGCTTGGTAGTGGTGGTTTTGCTATGCAATCAGTTGTAAGTGGCGGACTCAGTTGGATCCACCAACGACCTTCCGCTGTCTATGCGTATCAGCATTGTGTTGATGAAATTGAAGTCACCGACGACATGGAAGTGGAAAGTGTCTACTACCCATTGGCTGACGGTATGTTTTCAGTTGACAATGTCGCCGCTGACTGGCAATTCGCCAGAAGTTTGAGGTCAAGTAAACTAATAGATACTCGCCCAAACTGGCAGATCGACAGTTTCGGACCCGAAACGGAAATCGACAATCATTTCATTTACCGCGCGTATTATGGAAGGTTTTTCCTAATCAAAATGAAAGACAAGAAAAATGAGTAGAATTAACATTACCGAAGCTATTGGTTTAGCTTGGAAACCCTCTAATACAGGAACGAGACTCTTCACTGATGCGCGATATCAAGTCTGGTTCTATGCCGTACCCGGCACCGCAAAGTATCGAGATCATCAGCTTCGTCCGGGAGTCGAAGTGCCACTTGCCGATTGTCTGATCACTACAACTTCGGACGATATCACCAAAGTCGTCTGCAATATTCCCAATTATAACTCCATGGTTCAGCTAGTGGATGTGCAATTGGAAAGTATTGTGAGCCTCATCGCAACTGGTCAGAATGCGGAAGCACTTCGTATTCTGAAAATGGTACAGCAGAGTGTGAAAGCTAATCTGTTACATAACATTCTTGAGCGTGAATTGACGCAGTAACAATAAAAAAGGAAACGATTACTATGGAAGACAATAAGAAGAAATACACCGAAGAAGAACTCGTAATTACTTTGGTGAAAACTCGCTGCAATGTGCAGAAGTTTCTCGTCACCTCGACTGTCGACGATTTGTCCGTGGTCGTATTTCTCTGTGATCAGTGGGGATACCTGATGCTTATTCCATTTTCGGAGAATGGAAATCCGTTAGAAAATCCGATGGATTACATGTACCACGATGGTCTCTCTACTAATCCAGGAACAGTAAGAGAAAGGTTTGCCGAACAGCAAAGGATGTACATTTGCCGACTGATTAATATGCGCGACGACGTCACTCGTGCGCGGGTAATTTATCGGAGCGTTACCGGCAGACCGGCCGATTCCAATGCTGACACCAACTGCCCTGGTCCCATTTGGTATGATGTCATACTCACCCGTGATCCGCTGGAAGCGGCTAACTTGAGCGCAACGGCGTGCACAGTGAAATCGGCAGCCAGGTTCCTTGATGATTTTGTCGAAGATCGATTGGTGAATATCTAAACTTATAAGAGAAATCTTTCATGAAAACTGAAAAGCGAAATCGAGTTGTCGATCTGTTGCATCGAATGATGCAGATCGACAAAGGGCACTGTTCCGTAGTGATGTCAGTTTATCCGTTCGTTATTCATGAGGAGGACGAATGGTACACAATTGAAGAAACTCTGATGACCGTGTTTCTTGGATGGGATACCCCGACTAAAGAACAGCAAGAATTCGTCGATCTGCTCGACATCGTGGCTGGTTTGTTTTATCGGAGTACGGTAGAAGGGGTACGGCGGCGCATAACTTTTGCCTGGTATCCAGCTGACAGCTGCTGTCGTGTATCGTTTTCGAATTCCGACAATAATGGTATTCTGGATCTTCACTGGGATATGCGGCATAATGAAATTACCACCACCTGGTTTCATCGTCGGGTGGATTCTGTGTTGTTCTCCTACCGAATGCAGCCATCCCTGCTTCGAGAATTGTGCGGAGGTTCAATTCTCGACAAAGCAGTCGCGACGTGTGGACAATTCTACGATCAGCTTCCGTTGTGTACTGGCAGCATGATCGCTGAATACAATTCCATTATGGATGAGTATATTTGTGATGACAGCGAACGTCGGCACGGTCAGTATGGATTACTGGAAACTCTCATGAAAGTGAGTGGTCTGGATCCAAATACTTTTGTTTTATCGCGTAAGCTGGAATGCTATGATGATGAAACAGGAGAACTGAAGCATCTCACTGCTTCAGAGGGAAATGTGTTCCTGATTGAGTTTTAATAACTGATACTAGGAATTGTTTATTGTGTAATAGCAATTTGCAATTCCTAGATATAGAAACAAAAAAGGATACCTATGAAATCAATAATGATAGACGGCAACGAACGTGTGGATAACGAAGTGTTTTATGACAAAAAAGAAAAAAGCACGATGGTAGTAGATGTGAAACGTTACTACCCGTTTCCCGTAGTTGTTTGTCGACCAATGGAACAATTCGAAGCAGGCATGCTAATTCGTTTTGAAGAAAAGCTTTATCGAATAGCTGGTAAGTATTTTACAGCATTACATGCGCGCCATTGCCTCACATGTCGTTGTGAGAGAATTCTAAACAGTGTGCTTCCTCCGCAAAACAACGATGATAGGAATATGAATGAATTAAGTTTAGAACTGATTGAAGAACCAAAACTCGTTGTAAAGGAAAAACGGCATTTAAGCATCAGTGTGCTTACCAGAGACAGCGCCTTCGTGATCGCTTCGCAGAGTCATCATGGAGAAAACTTCGCATTTAGCGGAAATTCCTTCATTGCCTCTAATGGCATTGTGTTGATTTCTGATACTCAGCCGAAACTGCTTGCCAACGGAATGGTGCTTTTCGTTCACGGACGTGACAGCACCGGATGTAATACTTTCATCAAGGTTACTGACAAGCAGTATGCTAAGATAATGGCAGCCGCGGCCGAGTACAATGAAACCAACGGAGGTTCTCCGAAACCCGAATGGCCGCTGCCAGGAGATATTTTCTTTGCTGTCGGTGGAATGTTTGTGATATCTGAACAGTACGATCCGGTAACTTGCAAACATTTAAAAGATTCCAACAACATATTCCAAGAAAGAGAAGCAGCTGAAAAGGCAGTTGCAGCACTTCCCGCTTTTTACAAGTCGTTTCAGTGAAACGATCGCATAAGAAACACAACCACAAAGGAATCAAGAATCATGATCGTATTCAATGAATGGAAAGTGGAAACGGGAAAGTTTCCCAATGGTGAGACTTGGGTGAATGTTCGTGATCAACTCACATTTCGCAATCTCAACCACGTGCAGCTGTATTTTGAGAATAATGACGATCTTATCAATCTCATGTTCTTCAAGAGATTTCTTGATGAAAATGGGCAGAAGGCCCAACTGAATGTAATGTATTTTCCGTATTCCAGAATGGATCGGAGAAACGATCATTATGCATTTTCTCTGAAATATATTTCGGAGTTTATCAATAACCTGCATTTTGTGCAGGTATCGATAATGGAAGTGCACAGTGATGTGACTCCCGCACTGGTGAACAACTGCAAGACGTGGAGTTTTATCGAAACCTATCTGCAGTCTGTGTTGAAAAAGATCGACTTCGATCCAGAACAGGACATGCTTTGCTTCCCAGATGCTGGTGCGGTGAAGCGCTATGGTACCAAGTTGCAGCAGCCGTTTTGTTACGGCAATAAGGAACGCGACTTTAAAACAGGAGAGATTATTAAATTCGAATTGGTTGTGGCTTGTAAAGTTCGCAACCTTCTGATTGTTGACGATCTCTGCTCCAAAGGAGGAACTTTTCTCGCTCTTGCGACAGAAGCAAAGCGAGTTCTTGAAAAAGATTCCAAGATCTTTCTGATGGTCGGCCATTGTGAACGGACTATCTTTGATGGTGAACTGCTCAAAGAAAATAGTCCGATCGAAACTGTGTTCACCTCGAATAGTTTGCTCCAAACGGTCGAGTTTAGCAATGACAAACTCGAAATTATTTCCAATTTTTAAGTCATCAATAAGGAGATTTAAATGGCTACGTTCAATCCGATGATTCTCACCGATTTCTATAAACAGTCGCACGCCCCCATGTATGCACCCGGAACGGAACAGGTTTACTCTACATGGACTTGGCGTACAAGCCGTATGGAAAATATTGATGCCGTGGTTGCTTATCATTTCCAGGGATTCATCAAAGAATTCTTGATTGATTATTTCAATCAGAATTTCTTCAGTGTGCGAAAATCGACAGTGGTCGATGGCTATCATCGTTTGCTGAAGAATAGTGTTGGAGCTTCTCCGGATAACGCCGCGCGTGCAGAAGCACTGTGGGACTTGGGCTATCTGCCGATTGCGATTCATACGGTTCCGGAAGGAACGATTCTTCCGATTCGGACTCCGACGGCAGCCTTTTGGAACACCAATAAGGAATTCTTCTGGCTTACCAATTACATTGAATCGCTGATGTCTGCTGAAATCTGGCAGCCTATGACTGTTGCGACTCTTGCATTCGGATTCCGGAAACTGCTTACATCGTGGATGAAACGCACTAGCGGAGATCCAGCGGCTGTCATGTTCCAGGGTCACGACTTCTCATTTCGTGGAATGGCAGGATGTCATGCAGCGGCAAAAGCCGGAGCAGGGCACTTACTCTCTTTCTATGGGACGGATACTTTTCCGGCTATTTCGTATCTCGAACAGTATTACAACGCCAATAGCGACAAAACCCTCATCGGCACGAGTATTCCCGCCAGTGAACATTCTGTCGCTGAGAGTTATGGTGATATAAATGAATGCGAATACTTCCGGCATATCATCGAAGATGTGTATCCGAACGGATTCGTTTCTATTGTCTCGGACACCTGGGATTTCTGGAAGGTTATTTCGGAAACTGTTCCGGCGTTGAAAGCGACCATCCTCAAACGGGATGGTCGTCTGGTGATTCGTCCGGATAGCGGCGATCCGGTTAAGATCGTTTGTGGCGATCCCGGCGCATCGGAAGAATGTGTTCGTAAGGGTGCAATTGAATGTCTGTGGGATACTTTTGGTGGAAAGATCTCCAATGGTTTCAAGCAGCTCGATCCGCACATCGGACTTATCTACGGAGATGCCATCACCTGGACTCGTGCGAATACTATCTGTGAAAAATTGGCTGAAAAAGGATTCTCTTCTACCAACGTCGTGTTTGGTATTGGAAGTTATACTTATCAGTACAATACTCGCGATACCTTCGGCGGAGCGGTGAAATCTTCTATGGCCGTGATCGACGGCAAAGAAGTTCCGATGTTCAAGTGTCCGAAGACTGACAATGGCGTGAAGAAATCCCAGAAGGGATGCTCTGTGGTATTCCAGAACGGAACCTATCAGGACGGATTTACGCTTGCGGAAGCTTGTGCGCATCCGGACAACATGCTACAGGAAGTTTTTCGTGATGGAAAACTCATTCGCGAAGTTTCGTTAGAGGAAATCCGTGAGCGACTGAATACTGCATTGAAGGCACAAACCTTGTAATATCCACCACCAGTACAGATGAGGGTCGATCCCTCATCTGTACTTCTTTTATTTTTTTACCATTCTATGCGACTACTAAAGCAATTTACATGTATATCAAGCATGTACCAGCATAGAAAGATTATAAACATGAAATTCAAAAACGGACAGAATGCTTCTATCTCCGATAGAGAGATCACTGACATGCAGCAACTACTTGCCAGATTGACTTATTGGCAAGATGAATTGGATGCGCTAGATGCGACTGCTATGGAAGGTATGATCGATAGTGGACTTGGGAGGATTCTCATTGGCATCACTGATACTTTTATTGGTCTTGGCAATACCTTTAAAACAAATGCATTCAAGTTCCTTAAAGATCTCAAAAGATCTGAACTAAAAGAGTATGTTGAGTCTCATGCACTGAAGGTAAGTTCTGTTGAAAAGCTTTCCTTCGATCAGGTGATGGATATGCCCGTTTATGCTCCATATGGCATGGGTGTGACCTATCAGTCAGCGACCTCAAATATCGCTGCCGTTTATGACAATTTGCAAGCATATTCCTTGTCAAATATTGGGCTAACTGCCTTCACGAATATTTTCAAATCTTTTTCACGTGCAGATAATAAGGCTGCAGAACAGTTGAACAATCTTCGTAAGTTAGTCGCCAACAGTATCGCAAATTCATCCAAATTCGTTGATGCTTCAGATGTCGATTTTTCCGGTACGAATCAGAACAGAGTTCCGTTTAAAAAGTGTTATGGTTCTATGGCAGAACTTGCAGTTGTTAAAACAACTCTTCTTGACTACGATCAACAGTTGGAAGATTGTGGCAAGATTCAAGTCAATGTATCACAAATGGGAGATGCTCTGAATGGTACGATCGAACTTATTTCCAGTAACGAAGCTACTGTTGATAAGGACTTTGTATCTTCTCTTGGTGAAGTTGCTATGAATATGGCAAAACTTATGGATGTGTATAGTCGCATGGCGCTGCGGCATTCGGCAATGGAACACAATCATGTTCTTAATATCAACACTATCTACCAATTAGTTGCCAGTCGTAAATCCTAACGGAGTTGTAGACATGTCGGAACCAGATGATCTTAAGGAGCCGTCTGGTGTGGGAATGCATCATGACCCGTCGTTGCCAGGTCCGTGTCAACGCAACCGTGATGATGTACAACAGCGCATTGATGACCTTACAACTGCAGTCCATTTACTAGATAAGACAGGAACTGAAAATGCTCTGGAATGTCAGAAAGCATTTGTGTCTCTTAGTGAATGTTTAAAACATACTGCATCTCAACTGTCTACCATGTGTACAGTTGTGACCAACATTCAGGAACGTTTGCAAAAAGCCGAATCCAAAGTAGAAGTAGCAGCAACTGAAGCTAGATATAATGAAAAGATTCAGGATGAAATGCGCGAAGAGATTCGGGAACTCAAACGAACCACATCCAAACACGGAAGATATATCTGGAAAATTTCTGTATATATCTCTTCTGGTTTGGTTTTTTTGCTCTATCTTTCCCATACCGCTTTTTTCAAAGGTATTTACAATACCCTCATGACTTTGTTCAAAAAGAACTAAGAATGCTCAGTATACTCCGAAGGGGATATCCCCTTCGGAGTATACTGATTTGATCCGTTACTTATTTGCTAGATAGACAAATCGAACTTTTCATTGATACCAATCCAATCAGCTTCGACACGATCTGCCCATTTTGCAAGAGCTTTGTAGCGTTTCGTCGATCCGTCAACAGTAGTGATTTTAACAATCACCTGTTCATCGTCAATATCCCGCCACCGATAGTAGATAGTGCCATCTACAGTTTTTAACGTTTCGAACGGCTGTACGATCTGTACCTGGGTGACACCGGGAAACAGGCAATCCAACACACGCATAACGAATCCACGTTTTGCTGGAGGAGTAGGAAGTGTGTAATCAAACGCCATAAGACTATATCCTTATTTTAGTATTCAACTTCTAAGAAGATGTTTTTGACAATAACGCCAACGGCTGCGCCAAGTGTATCGTTGACACTTGCAGTATCTCTAGTGAGAATCAGCTGACCCGACATCACCAGATCGAATGAAACTTCCACAAAGGAAGCAGTGACAGCAACAAGAATTTCGCTTCCTGCAACTCCATTTACAGTAGGAACGATGACAATATTTCCGCTAGAAGACAAGTCCGCACTAGCTAATTCTACAAACACTTTTTTTACATTGCGAAGTTTTGGACTGATGAAAGTGAGCGTTGTATGAGTCGAATCCAACTCATAATGGTCGCCATAAGTCACGTCATTCAATACTTCTGTAATGGAGGGATCGAAGATAGGAAGATGCATAGTCGCGGAAATTGGCTTGGAAATGTTACTCCATGCTCCAAACGACCAAGCTAATTCATTAAGAGAAGTTTCTGTATTCAGAACAGTAATTCTTGTGGCAGATCTAGTGTAGACATACTTCGTCGTTTCAGCAACAAAGGTCTGCAGCAGATATGCTTCACCGGCGGAGGTATAATCTCCTTCTACTACAGTGGCTTCTGTGATCTCTGACATAAGAACTGACAATACTCCAGCAACTGCTGCTGGTCCAGTCGTGGCAGTGCTTAACATCCAATAATTGCCTGTAGATGTCAATGCATCAAAATCTTGTGCTTCAGCCGAGTAGAAGCTACGTGGATAGATTCCTGCCGCAGAAAGATCACTAGTGTTCAGCTTTCCATTCAACGATACGTTGATTCCGGACAAGGATGCATACAATAAAGCTGATGATGGAATGGTATTGACGTTGCTAATGTTCGATTGAGTAATCTGAGCTAATCTCACATAATAGGCATAGTGGGCATTCGGATCCCCGATATGTGCAGACAAGTCGGTAGTACCGCCAGAACCACCATAAACGGAGCGAAGTAGGTATTGTGGATGCGGATCAGTCGGAGTTCCTTCTATGGAAATTGCTATGTGATTAGCAAGATCGAAGGAGGAAGTTGCTCCACCGGGATATCTCTTTTGTTTAAAAGGGGTAGACATGTATGGTTATCCTTCAATTATGCAGTAATATCACCAGCAACCAGAAGGTGCCACTGATTCGAATATCCTTCAAACTCCAGATGCAATGCAGTTCCAGCTTGTGAGTGAATCCAAGTTTCAGTAGTCGTATTGCATACTACCGTAACAGAATGTCCGGATTCAACATCAATGATAACCTTTTCTCCATTAAGTGGAGTTGGAAGATTGACAGTTGAAGTCAGAGCACCTGCGGCAGCATGAATAAGCACATATTGATTGAGATCTCGATAAGCGGCAATTGTTGCAGCCGCTACTGTCGAACTAGTAGATAGTGCTAGCAACGCTTGTCCGGGATATCTTCGATTACAGTTTTCATTCAATGCGGCAATAGCTGCTGTAAGATTAGGAGAAACATCTTGTATCCATTCGTGGGTGCCATCACTGGCAGCACACACTTCAAATCGATACATAGTCGCACCGACAATAGTTACAGTAGGTAATCCATCAGAACCTAATTCATAATCAGGACTTGTGGTTACTTCGTAAGTACCATCTGTGACAATACCAGTTCCAGTATATTGTTCAAGAACAACTACGTTACCTAACGTAAGACTGGTAGGATTAGGAAGGGTGAGTGTATAGTTTCCAAAGGAATAGTAAATCACTCCAGCTTGTGCAGTTGTATTAGCAGTTAGTTTAACTCTTCTACTTCCACCAAATGGAATCCACTCAGACCAAGAACTACCACCACCACAAACTCGAGTATACGGAGTTTGCTCTGAAGTAGCATCGGGATAAGCAATTTGTCTTACTCGATCGGTATCAAGTGCTCCAGTTGTAGTGTTACGATGACCTGTAATAACTTGCAAGAAGCCAATCTTATTGGCGGCCGAAGTAGGAGGGCCATTTGTGATGGTTGTATTAAAACGAAAGATACCTGCACGTTTTACTGTATTCAGATCAGTTGCATCAGGAAGCATACTTCCAGTGAAGATACTTGCAACTGCAGCAGCTGTAACACCTTTACCGCGAAGAGTAGCTTGCGGAACTTCGGTAGTGGGGTTTACCACATCACTGATATCATCGGTAAAACTACCGATTAGAATTTCTTTTGGCGTATTGTTTATCATTGAATTTCCTCGTTATTTAAAGAAGTTCGTTACATAGATATGGCACTAGCATTATTTCATCGTATCTCATGTATATATTACTAATATGACATTTAGGCAATCGCTTGAATGAAACAATTCAAACAGGAGAAGCAAATGGATCGGAAAGAACTCACGGCACAGATTGATGCTACCCTCAAAGATTTTAATGAGCATGCATCTGTCATCATCAAGGATCGTATCAAATATCGCGAAGTGTTTGTGCAGCACCTCGCGGACTGGTACAAGCGCGCAGCGGAAGAATTGCAGCTGCAACTGGAGTACGGCCATCTGAATGCCAAGTTTTCAGTGGCGTTCGATCATACAATGTACAATCTCACTCCGCAGGAATTGCAGCAATGCCTCGTCGATTTCAGGAATGGCGGAACCACTTTACCGCAGTATAGCATCGCGCTGCGTATCAAATCCAACGAAGCAAATGCGCAGTCTTTGCGACCGCAAACTGATGCGGCATTCAATCCGTGGGCCACCGGAAACAATCTCGTCCCGACTTCAAGCATTACCATTGAATTTTTCATGGCCAGTGATCCTGGTGATCCTAGCCTTGGTTCCATTTGGCATGCTATTTCCGGCGATGCCGCATTGACAGTTTTGTCTGGTTTGTTCAGTCGTCCGATTCAGGAAATCGAAAAGGATATGCAGAGAATCACTAAGACTGAATTGAAATCGATGGTCGACAAAACGTTTAAGTGGAACTATACGTTTTCACATATGGCAATTAAGAATGTCATCAACGGAATGGTGAATCCGATTCTGCAGGCGAAAGGATTCGGCATTACTATCGTTGAAGATCCCTTGTTCCTCATGGTGCAACTTTACCAACTTGCCTAATTAAAAAGGAAAAGTCTTATGTCGAAGAACAAAGAAGCTACCGACGAAAAGGAAAGTTTCGAAAGCAGCAGGCGGGCAATTGATGCAAGTCGCATTGACACGGCGTATCACATCATCGATGAGTATGCGAAATTCTTGCTTCCCCGAGCAGAAGAACATCTCAGACAGCGGATATTTGTGCACATGCCAATTCCAATGTTCGAACTCAATAAGCATGTGGAAAAATGCTTCACAGTGGCGGCCGCCGTTATATGGACTAACAAGAATATTGCATATATTGGCAAAGAATTACGTGAAGGATACTGGTATATTGCTCCGCTCGACAATCCGTTCTGTATACTTTGTAAAAATGAAGGCCAGGTTGATCTGAGTCAGCCACTTGAACTGGCTTTCTACTATTGCAGAGAAACCAATTTTAGCAAATTGGTTTCTCTGCAGAGTGAACCTGAATACGTACAAAAAGTGATCAGAGAATACATTTCGCAGGCAGCCTACACGATTTTCGGACAGCAGAAAGAATCGGTGTTGATCGATCATTCCTTTACTTGGCTTCTGAAATATAACATCGATTATTCTCTCGTATCGACTACCATTATGGATGAACCGTATCATCTTCAGTTTGTCAACTCGGTAATGGATGCGCTTGATCGCTGGCTGAAATCAGCGAGTATCAGGTTGGTTACCCGTACTTCCACCAAGAAGGTAAGAGGAAGTTATAAGGTATATTTCAAATTCATTGCAGATCCTGAACAATAAGTAACATAGGTAGTAGTGGCATCACGCCACTACTACCTATGTTATCTCATTTCGGTTACTATTTTTTATTGGGATATTGAATCAAATCAATGATTGCCAGAGCATCAAAGATACTCACGTATTCTGGAGTCTCTTTTGTCTCCATCTCCGCAGGAAGCCAGTAACCACGACTGCAAAGAAGTCTGTCCATTGTAAGAGGATTCTTTCCAGACATAATGGTATCGACAAACTTTTGCGGTTCGATGTCCACTGGAAACGGCATCCTATCCATATTCCAGTTCTGCTGAATAAAGAGAAGTTGTGCAGTGAGTTGCAAGGCTCTGCACATCTTCTTGTCGTTGTTGGAAAGTTCTCTCACTGTATTGCGAGTAATATTGTGATCTGGATACATCGTTAATTGATGGTTCTGGAGATTACCAGTAAGACCGAATAGCTTATTGGCTCGCAGGTAGTTATAATCGGTGACAGCAGCGAGCAATCCATTGCTCTGTGAAATCACATAGTTGAATGTACTTCCACTACTGTTATTCTTACAACGCTGTAGCATAACAGCAACTTCATTGATATCCGTCGGTCCGGTATCACCAAGCTTATACCAAGCTTCATGTTTATCATCTTCCAGCACTTTGCAGGATACAATCTGGTACTGAGGAGAGGTCAAGAAGGTGAATTTACTTCCTGCACCTTTCACTTTAAATCCCTGCTTCATATACTGCAATTGCTTGGGAGATGGGCCGTAGGCATCCATGTTGATTTCTGCACCGTAGTGAGCAGTGGCACAGCAGACAAATCCATACTTGGCGCAGAACTTGGACATCCAACGAAGGAAGATCGTTTTCTTGTTGGCATCCATCATGTACACAGTCTTTGTTTTTTTGTCATCAAGACCAACGGCGACTTGAGTCATCTCATCATTGCTGTACATTTCCGTGATACTATCCATAAAGATAGGCATGGGAGACCAAGTCTTCACTCGTTCTCCAGTAGCGAAATCAATAAATGGAGTAGTAAAAGTAAGTTCTTTTCTACGTTTCAGTCTTGTTTCTCCAAGGTCATGAAGAAAACTAAAGAAAGTATCCAGATCATATTCCATTTTACAATCAAGACAAACCAGTTGATTGGGAGTACCTTCTTTACCAATAGAGATCGGATGATCTCCACCCATACGTTGCAATCGTTCTTTATCTCGGCTGATCGCATCCTCACTATCACCAATCACCAATTGTACATCATAAATAGAAGCAGAACGAACTAACAAACTTCCGGCATGAGTACTCTTATACATACCACCGAAGCCATGTACACCACTAATGGTGTTTCCCCATCCGCCATTGATGTAATACATGCCATCATAACCTTGCACAGCATAACCACTTTGCAAATCAAAGATAGAATCTGTATTAAAGGAAACTGACATGGGAGCACTTTTCACCGGAGTGTCCACAAACAAATCGATCATAATCTATATCTCCTATATTGAGCGAATTATTCGGTAAATTTATAACACGCATACAATAGAGTTCGTTCATTAAAAATAATCGAAAACCATCGTATGAAATATCAAAGAAAAGCAAATACAACATTTGGAGGGAACTATGCTGACTCTTGTAGATACAGTTCCAGAATCTCTACATCATATCTATCTACCTTGTGCGAAGCAATTGCTTAATCGATTGGTAGATGAAACTGGTATGCGTAGACATATTGAAGATCATATCTTTCTCACATCAGAAACTATTGCAATGGGATCTGGCACAGATAAGAATAAAAATCCTCAAGTTGCACATGATAGATTAGATGCAAGATTGATTCCTATCTATACACCAAGTAATAATAAATGGGAAACTGGCCAGGCTGTCACTGTAATTGATAATAGACTTGTTACCAAACAACAGGACAAACCTTTTGACAAGCTTCCGTTTAATCCTTATGCCAATACTGCAAATCATCCTATCTTTTGGGATGAAGACAGTAGAGTGTCACTTGTGGAGAATACAATCCCTGCATCATTCACTCTGGATATCACCTGGCGTATGACTGAAATGGTCACTGCTGGTGAATTGATGTCGCGTATTGTTTCTTTATACACAAATGGAGAAATGATCGCTGATTTGGATTTGGTTTATGATTATCCTATCGGTAAACAAACTCTTAAAACCATGTTAGCATTGGCCCGACTTCGTGGTGTTCAAGATACACAATTTATCTCTTATTTGCAAACTAAGTCTAATGGACAAATTGCAATTAATCAGTATAGAGAAGGAACTGGATCCGTCGAACTTGTAGTGAATCGCAATCACTGCAATACTATCTTTCAAATAGAGATGAGCCAGGAAGGTCCAACACTAGCGGGCGAATTCCGTGAAATCAATTGTACCGTGACCGTGGTATTTGCTAGAGCAAATCAGCTCATTCTGCAATATCCCCTCACTATCATGAATAATGTGGTTCCATTGGAGTTTGTTCCTCGACATATTGAAGATAGATTTCGAGCAAGTCTTCCCACTGGATGGAAAAATCGTACCACAGAAGACTACTACAATATGCTTTATCCTGATGCTAAAAACTTCATTCCCTACCAGTATCCGTGGTGGGATGTATTTAGCTTACCGATTAGTTCTATGCCAAGACGTAAGAAATACACCATGTTCGCTAGTGTACTTCTCACTCTTGATGATGTTGCCAATTCTGCTGGAGTAACTACAGTGAATATCACCACCGATATTCCCAATTGTTCTTTAAGCGCAGAAGCAGTTGCTGCATATTCTACATATGCAGCAGAAGCATTGGTATTTACTGGTGAATATGCATTAGCAGTATTTGCTGATGATTTACAAGTGGATACTAAGATGCTTGAATTCAACGGATCAATTTTAACAATAAAGAATCGCAGAGTAGATCGGACTTATCGACTTGCTTTGTGTAAACGTAAAGGCACTAGTTATGGGAGTTGCACCCTTTCCTGTTCAGCCAGCGTCACAGTTAGGCCCATTGGGAACTAACACAAATGTAACTCTCACAGCTGGAGCAGAGATACCTAATCCAGATGCTGTGCTGACACAACGAGAATATGTTCTCAATACTTACAGCAATGAAAACGCAATCAACACCGGACGCATGACAGATGTAGTTGATCTTCTTCGTGCATTCGGCGACGGTAGTCCTACTATTGTTACCTATTATCATCGTATCGATGGAGGTGGCAACATTAGGGGAACCGAGCTCGCTATCGATGATGATTTGGATCGTGTACATGCTGCTTATCTCAAGATTCACGATTTTGAGATTCGTATTACATCTTCAGTCCAGTTTGATCATTTAACTGATGATGCATTGAATTCTCTTGTCGGCGATGCTGTTACCTATCCTGGCTTCGAACCTAAGCTAGGTGACCGATTTATCATGGAGTTGGATACTGGTCGTTTTGGTTTTCTAGAGATCAATGAACAGCCAAAACGACTTGCTATTCGTTCTATGTCTTATTGGTCCATTCACTTTATTCTTACTGATTGGCTGGATGCAACATTTCTTGCTAATGTGGATGCTGCAGTAAGACAAGAAGGTTGGTTCGATAAGAATCGTTTTCTGACGGAGCCAGGAGCTTTGTTGGTTAAAGAAGAAGTCATTCTGATGACTAAAGCTAAAATAGCTGTAGCGCAGATGACTAATTACTTTACAGAGAAGTTTTTTGATCGGCTGACCTATGGTACGTACATGCGTCCTGATAAGGTTTTTGATCCATATGTTGTTGACTTTCTCAGGCAAATTTTGGACTATTCGGAGACAAGAGGATTACCGGAACAATTTGTTCCAGATGCAACTTGTATCAAAACGAGTTGGTGGGCTTGGCTCCTGAATGCAGATATCGTACCAGCAGAAGCTATTCCGGAAGGTTGGAAAGTTCGTTATTATCGAATTGGTTCTCAGAGTACGCAAATCAATGCTCTGGTGAATAAACCTTATCTACTAATGATTGGACCAGGAGATACGAGCGAATGGGGATCTGTGGAAGATTATTACAAATATACTGCCAAGTATACTCACGTTTGTATGTATCCCGATCGCTTTCCACCGAATAACTATTATCCGGCACCAGAAGTTGGAGTGACTGAAGATGCAGTGAGTTACAAGAATCAATTCGTTCTTGCTGATACTGTAGAAACCGATGCATTTTACAAAGTTGTCACTAGATTCTCTCAGGATAGAGTGATAGTACCTACGGACATTATGACTGCTTTTACTGAGGTTTATAGTGCTGCTAATGAATCCCAATTCTATCAGTTCCCTGTGCTGATCTTCTTAGCAAAACTTATCATCAATCGGTTGCATGGTTTGTCCGGTGCTCCGAGATCATTCATCTAATATGCTTACATACGGTGGAGGAGCATATCCTCCATCGTATGTAAATTTATCTAAACGAATCAAGGAGTGCGAATATGGCTATTTACAAAGATATCGTAGATGCGATCATGCATGCTAAATTTCCTTTAATTGTTCCAGAATCTTATGTTCCACATCTTCCAGAAGCTTATCTGGAAAAAGATGCTCCAGATCTAATCTTCGAACCAAATGAATTTGAACGAGTTAGAGTTCTGTACCCTACTACTTACATTGCCGACATGTATGTCAGTAAGGTAGACTTCGAATTTGTTCGTTCAAGTGATATCTATGAAGTGCATCGATTACTGGAGTGGTATTTGACCACCTATGCCACATCCCCAGAAGCATTGAATGATCCTGATACAAAACTCTTTATCGATAGAGCTAAGAAGACATATGAAGCTTTCAATCGAAGAGTTACTATTAAAAATAGAGCCAAGCCCACAAATGCTCCTCTTAATCTTATCGAAGCAATGAAAATACTGAATGGAGGAAACTGATCATGTTAAATACTGTACTTAATCCTCTTATTCAAAGCGCAATCGATCCGATCATTGCTAATAAGGGTAATGAACTAGTTAATCTAGTAGCAATCTTTTCTAATCCCTCCGCTTCCTTTTCTGTTGTTGTATCTAAGTTTATTAGTGAAATGATTATCACCCAAGACTATATTCAGAACTATTGTGATAAGATTACTTTGACTTGTAGATTTACGCTTCAAGAATATGAGAGTCTTCGTCAGTGGAGAAAAGATCTTCGTTGTGAAATGCAATGGTCAAAAGCTAATATGACTTCAGGTTCACTACAGCTGGATAATCCAACACTGAAAAGACAATATCGAGTATTTTTCATTACTCAAATAGATCCGTTCCGTCAAGCACCTAGCAAAGCTCTGATGGGTAAAGTACAAGGAGAAACTACTTCTGGTGTTAACACTACTCCTGGTATCGATGAACAAAGAGTAGAATGTAAGTTAGAGCTTATTCCAGAATATGTATATTTTGTTAGGAAACGAAATACTCACTTCATTGCTCGCAACGTCACTATGGAAACATTATTGAAATATTCAGCTGTACAGCTTGGCATGACACAACATTCCATTGTTACTCCAGATAATACCACTGAATATGAACAATTTATCGTTCCTCCTTCTCTTGGCATTAATGAACTCTTTCCTTTTTTTCAGTATGGAAGCGGAAATGGGGTTTATAATCGTGGGTTCTGCTACTACTTCACTCAGCAAATCCTTTATATATTCCCTAGATTTGCTCCTGCACAGAGATCAGATATCATACACATTTACTCCGTAGGAGAAAAGATGTATGATGGTATGTACTCTAATCATGTATTAGCTGAAGATGGATCTACTGTTATTATGGCTAATACTGAAGTTAGTAGTAGAGACTACAATGATATTGGTGCTGAGAATGAAGGAACTGCTTGGATGTTTCAGAGATCAGAAAAGATCTTTGAGAATACTCACTCCATGACATCAGATGAAAGTGAGATGAATATCACTGCGGAAAACTTCAGAACTATCTACGGACCAGAACCAGATGGAATTGTACCAAACAATGTGTATTATAAGTATACGCAATCTCATAGTAACGAATATGTACTAAAGTCAGCTTTGGTTCGTATGCGTGGTACTGAAATCTCCCTTGGATGGAAGATGGCTGTTCCTTGGACCTTTAAACCCAATCGTACTGTTTATTTTCATTATGAGAAGAACGGCGTCTTTATGACAGATACGTGTTCTTGTGAACACGTACAATATCGTTATATTCCAACTGATTCTAAGTTGGTTCCTTTATTTGCATGTACTGCAGATGTTAGAATAAGTACTGAAGTTTAATAAGAATAACTAGAGTGAGTGCATACAGCACTCACTCTAGTTATCTATTAATAATGTTTTGTCTGATCCCCGCGAGGAGTAGAGATTTCCAATGGTTCCGTGGATTCGATTGATCTTGCGACTGTATTAGTATTTCCTGTTACATAAGGAACAATTTCAGGATGTTCTCCTAGAAACTTAGTCTGTTCCAATCTGCATTTAAAAACTGGGCAATTCTCAGTGTTTGCTCTATCGCATCTATCACAAACGGATCCGGCGGGGGTGAAGTGTGCATTTGTAGGTTCTCCTTGAATGTCATCACATTGATTACTCTCTGCAATAACATAATACCGATCAATTGTCTCTCTAATATCATCCATAATGAAATCTCCTAGGTTTATACTATATTTTTACTCCATATATAAAAATATATTCTACACTATATTATGCGAAAATGGAGCTTGCCAGGCCATTTTCCCTGGCTCCCTCCGCTTTACAGATATATTAATATAATACTAAGTAAAAGTGAAACTGAGATATATCTGTATTATCCTGAAAGGGAATAAGGAGAACAGAGAAATACGAAGTAAAACAGTGAAACTTACTCTTCTAAGAAGAACACAAAGTGATAGGTTAACACCTTGAAGAAGAGCACTGTGATACATAGGTCAGCTCCTGTTAAAATAGAGATGTTTTAATAGAAAAGTCTTGAGTTATTCAGGAAGAAAACAAGCTTATTATACCAACATGAAAAAGAAGAAGAATATAGAGTAAGTGGCATTACGCCACTTACTCTACTTAAATTACAAGAAGTGATTTAAACTGATCAAGAGATCTAGTGACAATCGCATTTACCTTATTGTTAAGAATAGTTCCTGTAATATTGTTTCTCTCCATATCTCTTACTTCATATGTCATCCAACGATTCAATTGTTGATATTGACTTGATGTTTTACTAAGATGATTAGAAATAGAGAAGATAAGATTGAGATAAGGAAGTTCTTTCAGTAATTGTAAAGGTTTGTATTGTCTAACTGAGGGAAGTGATTGAAACTCTAACTGATTGATATATTCAGAAAGAGAAACTCCATTTGGTAACCAACTAATTGCTAGAAAGTCTTGTACTCTAATGTTAGCAGAAGCTAATTGTTGTTTTACTTGTTCTATATCGGATACAACTCTTTTCAGTTGAGGGATACTAATGTAGAACTGAGGAACAGTAGAAGCTAATAGAAAATTAAGAGATTCTTCTTCTGTAGAAGCAGATATCATACCTGATAATAGATTAACTACCCAGATCCGATGAAAGTCTTCAAAGAAATGAACTAACTCATATGTCTTGATAAATGCAGTAGTAGAAGCAACTAATCCTGTTTTATTACACCATTCGACATATTTGATATATTTAAACAGAAGAGTTGTTACATCAAATTGAAAGAGAAGATAAGAAGGAGGATTGCCGTCAAAGGTGATTCTCCAGTTGAGCATACCTGTAAGAAGTTCATTCGCATCATGATGAAGTAGTGTGATACTTCTTAGATCACTCCAGCCTTGATCAAAAGGTCTATCAAAGGGATAAACTCTTGTTGGATAAGATAAGGAAGTGTTTAGGATAATCTCATCGATTCTATTACCATAAGAGAAAAGATTATGTGGAACAATACCAGAATAAACTGGATCAAATGCAGCTCTTCTTGCATCTGCTAGATAAGCAATCACCAGAGAATATCGATCTGCATCACTTGGAATAGAGAGGATGTATTGAGTATCGAGGTTAAGAAGGAAATAACGAATCAGTTCTACTCCTGGAGTAAAGTTAGCTGCAGTAGGATTGAACCTTTGCTTCCATACATTTGTTCTTGTGAGAATAACTTCGTTCACTTGTCTCCAGTTGGTAAGGATTTTAGCATTACCAGTTGGTAACATGGAAATAATATTGTTCAGCATACACGCACCTTGTGTGTAAAAAAATATACAGCTTTATCATAATACAGTTGGGATATCTCTAATGGAGATATTCAGGCACAACTGTTCATACGTTACTTGTACATATATTACGATTATGTAAAGACGTTCTGCTAAAACTCGAAATAGGAGTAAAGCTAAGCAGAATCATATCATGGTCGTTTTGTAAATAAAGGAGAAATGAGCTATGTACAACAGATTTATCATGACAGGCGGCATTTTTAGGCCTTACCACGGATTACTTATCGCACACGAGATTAAAGCAGCTGTGATTTCTGCTACTACAGCAGAATATAAAACCCATGTGCTTGACTTTTGTTTTCCTACAAGTGAAGAGCTATTTGCATTCCTCGATCGAATGGAGTCTAAACATACTGGTATAGTTGAAGATACATTGAAAATGTTCGATTATTCTCGTAGAAGTTGTGTTATTTCTGACCTTCTACAAACGTATGATATTCGTATGATCTCTGGAGTTGGTCGGGCTTTTGTTCCGAGTTGCTATGACAAACTCTTCGATACTGATATTCCTGAAGCATCATTCAATTCTACGGCATTGCATATTCTTAGGTGGATGTTGTACCGACCAACTGATCAACGACTTGAGAATATCATAGGAGATGATGGTCGTGAACAGTATGAAATTGGAATGAAGAAATTGCACCAGGTGGAGCTTCCACACGACGTTCATGTCGCTATGGCTCAGCAACTTGATGTTATTTTCTCACTGACATTTGATCGGATTCAGTCTCGTCCTTGGGACTGTAATGTGGCAATTCCGTTGATTATTCCACACATTCAGCCATCGGTGGAACTTGTTGTTACTCCAGGCAGTAGCATTCGATCGAATGATGCTGTAATTGATTGGTATATGGATCAAATGTGTGAAGTGTGCACTAAACGAGTAAATGCAGTCGCAGATCTTCCGTTTCCGATTTCTTTGGAATATGATAAACGTTATTGTTCTATTTACATCACTGTGTAATATTTTACAACAACACATCACAGTATACCTGGAAAGGAAAACTCATCATGAGTAAACAGGATGAAGAATTGGTCGATCTCAATTCCACTGAATGGTGGAAGCAGAATCAACATCGTGTCCTGATTGGAGCACGACTGAAAGCAAATCTTACTCAAGAACAACTCGCAGAACGAACTGGATTTTCTCTCGATGTTATTAAAAATTGGGAAGCGGGTAAAATCGGAATTAGCGTAACGGATGCCCACATACTTGCAGAAGCTCTTGATACATATCCAGAGAAGTTTAGTTCAAAACAGTCCAAAGCATAATTGAAGATATATTACATTTATGAGCTTGTCCGTTAAAATTTAACGGATTAAACTTAGTTTCGGTCTTGAACGATTTTGAGGCAATCGTCCAAGTTTAGTTGACATGTCACATTAAACACTCACAAAAACCTACAAGGAGGATCTCATGAGTGAAATGGGCGGTATTCAGGTTGAAGGACTCAATGCCAATTCCAGCAAACAGGAGCAGACCAAAACTGCGACTAATCGTGCTGGTGATCCGGTGGCTCCGAAGTCTCCTTCGGCTCTCTTTCGTATGCAGCAGCAGCTGGTTTCTCCCGGCTGTCTGAGTCAGGAAGGCAAAGCCTATCTTGACAGTGTTGTGGAAACGATTAAGGTGAGGTTCTCGGATCTCAGCGTGTATCGGATTTCCTCTTCGTCGTATGAATGCCATGTGCTTCATACTGGCAATCATGCAGTTGCTCTGATGTTCGTTGAACATTACACGGCGGCGGATGGTCGTCCTCCGGCTGCGGCGGCGTCCGATATTCGTACTCGGTTCGCGGCTGCTGGTTCCAAGGCGACGATTCACGAAGTGATCAACGTTACCCGTGGTATGTACGGTCGTGCGATTCGTATGGCGACTTCTGTGGCGAATATGTTCCTGTCTCTCAGTGATGAGAGTCTTGCCAACATGACTGCCAAGGAATTCGGCAATGACAACTTCGCGGTGACTTGTGATACCAACAAGGTTCGTGCCTTCGTTGAATCGCGCAGTCCGCACGATGTCCCGGCTCGTGACGATATCGGTATGCTCATTTACGGCTTGCAGCGGAAAGATGTTCAGAACTATTCTTTCAACAACCAGCCGGAATATGAGATGCTCCCGATTATGGCTGTGACTGGCTACACTCGTTTCTATATCACTGGCAACACCTACGGTATGCCGGGTGCGATGCAGACGAATCGTGCCATGTACACTCCGGTGACTGTGATCACTGATGTCGTGTCCGATCTGATGACTGCGCCGATGCTCGGTCTCGGTCTTTCGGTTGCGATGGATGCGTTCATTGCGCAGTTCGGCTGGACCAACCAGTTCAATTCGTATTCGGAAGCCGATATCAATATCGGACGGCTGACTACGGATCCGAAGACTGGCAAACCTTGGATTGCCAAGAATCAGCAGGAACGCGATACGTTCATTCAGCAGTGGCTTACCACGAGCATGCCGTTTATGGCAGTTGACGTGCAGGAAGGTCGCATGCGGAATCCGCATCTCGACAAGCTGATCATCAGTCCGAAGGACATTCTCTCTGCTCTGCAGACTTTCAATCCCAATGCCACATTCTCGATTCCGGCTGAAATGATTGTTCAGGCTCGGTATCCGCAGGTTGATGGTATTGTTGCGGCTGGTTCGACTCAGCAGATCGACAGTCGCTGTATTGACTATCTGCGGATGGCGAAGGATATTCCGAGTTCCAACGAACTCAATGCGCTGCTCAATCAGTCGACCAACAGCATGGACAGCATCGATCAGGTGCGCAAGCTCTTCCCGAACACCACCAATCCGCAGTACGTTACGATGCGTTGCGTGATTCATCCGCAGTTCATCAACGAAGTTGCGGGTGCGATGAAGAACAGCATCCATCTGAAGTATGACTTCATGAGCAACAATCAGAACTACAATGTTGGCAATCTCTTCGCCAACAACGGAAACAACTACGGGGCGTTCAATTCGTTCGTCTCCTCGGCTCCGAATTCGTTCAACAACATGGGCGGCTTCGGCGTGTGGTAAGTTAACGGATCAGATGTCGTCGCACATCTGATCTTGCTGTAAAGCATGCGAGAATAACTGCACTGGTCATCGTACCAGTGCAGTTGTTTTTCTGTTCGTTAACTTATTTTTCCCGGAGGTGTCAATGTGGTTCAGTAGTGTCTTCAAACCAGAAATCGACATAGCTGCAACTGTAGCATCGTTCTATGCGTCATCTGAGAAGTATTGTAAACATCCAGTGCGCAAGCATCCTGCTAAGTTGCCGTTGTTCGATTTTGACAAAGTATTCAGAGAAGATCCACTAGCTGCTATTGTACCGTGTGGATGTGAGTTAGATGGTAAAGATGTTGCATCAGGTTCCACTGAGTATATCAAACGTATGCTCTTTCAAGAGAGTAGTAGTAATTTAAACTTCATCTCTTCTTGTAAGTGCGGAGCTTTGCGAGGTAACTTCGCAAAGGGATTG
>Ga0172378_10000568_pt1 | contig 32721 bp, 24 predicted proteins | sample GrowelOW332metaG_FD_119755 | JGI IMG/M metagenome (GOLD analysis project Ga0172378, IMG submission 119755) | Groundwater microbial communities from an aquifer near a municipal landfill in Southern Ontario, Canada - Pumphouse #3_1 metaG | ecosystem: Environmental > Aquatic > Deep subsurface >...
AACCACGGAGTTGACGAACAGAGGACTATATTTTCTTGCCACCCATGGGCTCTGGCTTCAAGAACATCACCAGAAGGGGCGCTTGATATTGAGATTTTCTAAGCTGCCTGTGCGGCAGTGGACATAATGGGAAGTTTCGCGGCAACAGCCTCTTTTTTCTAAGCTGCCTGTGCGGCAGTGGACTCTCCTCTTGAGATAATGAAGACCATTTTTTATTTCTAAGCTGCCTGTGCGGCAGTGGACAGGCACCAGCGCCAATTCACATGAAGTATGCTTTTCTAAGCTGCCTGTGCGGCAGTGGACGGCGGGTGACAGACGGCCCGCACGTCGGACCATTTTCTAAGCTGCCTGTGCGGCAGTGGACGTATTCGAGGAGCGCGACGGGCTTTTGTGTTGTTTCTAAGCTGCCTGTGCGGCAGTGGACGCCGGTCGCTCCTCGGAGATAAACAGACTACCTTTTCTAAGCTGCCTGTGCGGCAGTGGACGTTGATTCGCAAAGCTTAATCATGCCCTTAGCTTTCTAAGCTGCCTGTGCGGCAGTGGACGGTAATCAACTTCAAAGTGGATCATAATGTTTTTTCTAAGCTGCCTGTGCGGCAGTGGACTTCAATGTCAATCTCCTTTTCAATTTTGTACATTTCTAAGCTGCCTGTGCGGCAGTGGACTAATAGCCCCTATTCGCGTAAAACCGATTAGGTTTCTAAGCTGCCTGTGCGGCAGTGGACGAACACTCAATACAGTAGACAAACGTAAAAGTTTTCTAAGCTGCCTGTGCGGCAGTGGACGCTGGTTGAGCAGGTTGCGGGACGGGCTTTGTTTTCTAAGCTGCCTGTGCGGCAGTGGACGAAGGCCGCGCCTATTTCGAGAGTTGAAAAGCTTTCTAAGCTGCCTGTGCGGCAGTGGACATACGGCTAACCGTTTTTCAGCTCTCGAAATATTTCTAAGCTGCCTGTGCGGCAGTGGACTTGTTGAACAATTCAACACACTGGCCTGTAAATTTCTAAGCTGCCTGTGCGGCAGTGGACACCGTTACAGTGACTGGCTTGACTCCGTGGTTTTTCTAAGCTGCCTGTGCGGCAGTGGACAACAACATGCGTCAGAAGTTTGTGACACACTGTTTCTAAGCTGCCTGTGCGGCAGTGGACCATTACTGGAATATGTACACAAAAGAACATGATTTCTAAGCTGCCTGTGCGGCAGTGGACGGAGGCCCACACCTGGCTGGATGAAAATGGCTATTTCTAAGCTGCCTGTGCGGCAGTGGACAACAAAAACAAAACTTAATGCACGAGATCGAGTTTCTAAGCTGCCTGTGCGGCAGTGGACGGGATTACACGCCGCTGTCAAGCTGGATGTCTTTTCTAAGCTGCCTGTGCGGCAGTGGACAGGCATTGCAGGCGGAATGGTTCGAAATAACGTTTCTAAGCTGCCTGTGCGGCAGTGGACAGTACAAGCATACAAGGATGCGGGTGGCGAATTTTCTAAGCTGCCTGTGCGGCAGTGGACTCCATCTCAAAAACATAAATTGAGGCGTTCGATTTCTAAGCTGCCTGTGCGGCAGTGGACAATCAAATGAACAAGCAGGACGAGCTGTATAATTTCTAAGCTGCCTGTGCGGCAGTGGACGACGGGTAAACCCCTTAAAACTTTTAACGAGTTTTCTAAGCTGCCTGTGCGGCAGTGGACTTTGACTTTTTTTTATTATCTTCTTTTTAGGATTTCTAAGCTGCCTGTGCGGCAGTGGACAGCAATAATAGACAACTCAAGAATAAAAATAATTTCTAAGCTGCCTGTGCGGCAGTGGACGTCCACCACATTCTGGGCATTCACCAACTACATTTCTAAGCTGCCTGTGCGGCAGTGGACATACACCGGATTCCCCTAACAGCCTTTTAAAGTTTCTAAGCTGCCTGTGCGGCAGTGGACGCGACGAAGACTTTGCAGCTCGTCTATTGCAATTTCTAAGCTGCCTGTGCGGCAGTGGACAGAGTGGGGGTATAAGTACACCTTATACAACCTTTCTAAGCTGCCTGTGCGGCAGTGGACTACCTTTTCCCTTTCCTCTTTCCTTCTCTCTCTTTCTAAGCTGCCTGTGCGGCAGTGGACAACAACCCTCCTTTCGAGCAAGTCCCCTTTCCTTTCTAAGCTGCCTGTGCGGCAGTGGACTGAGGTGAAGTAAGGCTCTTCAGAGAAAAACATTTCTAAGCTGCCTGTGCGGCAGTGGACGTAACTCGGACTTTGTGGTGCTATATGTCGTGTTTCTAAGCTGCCTGTGCGGCAGTGGACGTGGTACGGTACTCCAGAAATGAGCTGTCAGCTTTCTAAGCTGCCTGTGCGGCAGTGGACAAGACCAAATTCACGCTTACAAAGTTCTCCGGTTTCTAAGCTGCCTGTGCGGCAGTGGACGAAGTTCCTTGCTTAAAGTCGGCTCGTTTTGTAGTTTCTAAGCTGCCTGTGCGGCAGTGGACTTCTAGTGCCGCGATATTGTTTTCTATCGCTTTTTCTAAGCTGCCTGTGCGGCAGTGGACAGCTAGTTCTTCGGAGTTCCTTGGTTGTATAATTTCTAAGCTGCCTGTGCGGCAGTGGACTGCAATACCGGACTCCTTCAGAGCGGCTACCTTTTCTAAGCTGCCTGTGCGGCAGTGGACCGTGTAATTATTGATACAGCTCAAATCGTGGATTTCTAAGCTGCCTGTGCGGCAGTGGACTCGCCTACTTTTGCGCCGAAAGCGTTTTGCAATTTCTAAGCTGCCTGTGCGGCAGTGGACCAGCGGGTTCCCCACAGAGGTTATAAACTGGTTTTCTAAGCTGCCTGTGCGGCAGTGGACATTTGAAGAGGCAATTGACGATATTATGAATGTTTCTAAGCTGCCTGTGCGGCAGTGGACAAGTCTACGCTAATAGCGTAAGGTATAGACATTTTCTAAGCTGCCTGTGCGGCAGTGGACCAGAGCTATCTTGGTGGCTTCAGGGGCAGCGCTTTCTAAGCTGCCTGTGCGGCAGTGGACGATACAACAACAACTGGAGACAACACAGTGGATTTCTAAGCTGCCTGTGCGGCAGTGGACACCCAACATGCCGCGGAAGTTTGTGACACGCTGTTTCTAAGCTGCCTGTGCGGCAGTGGACGCTCTACATCCGAGTTATTATAATTCAGACAATTTCTAAGCTGCCTGTGCGGCAGTGGACGAATGGCTCCAAATAACGGGTGACAGCTTCATTTTCTAAGCTGCCTGTGCGGCAGTGGACGGTGGCAAAAAATTGACCAGGGGGCGGGAAATTTTCTAAGCTGCCTGTGCGGCAGTGGACAGTTCAATATCATTCAATTTCAAGGCATATTTTTTCTAAGCTGCCTGTGCGGCAGTGGACTGCAACGTTTTTTACACAGAAAAAAGGCAAGTTTTCTAAGCTGCCTGTGCGGCAGTGGACCCTTTATCTCCTTCCGCGTTCGCGCTCTTTTTTTTCTAAGCTGCCTGTGCGGCAGTGGACTGAGAACACCATCAATACTCAAAATGTATGTTTTTCTAAGCTGCCTGTGCGGCAGTGGACGAACGAATCACCCGTATCGGTTACGTCGGTCATTTCTAAGCTGCCTGTGCGGCAGTGGACATAGAGTCGCACCCTTTGCTTGCTTTTACAGTTTTCTAAGCTGCCTGTGCGGCAGTGGACAAATTTCACCCGTCAAATCATAAAAATGTTCTTTTCTAAGCTGCCTGTGCGGCAGTGGACGATTTCATTCTCGCAGTGGATCAGTTCGAAGGTTTCTAAGCTGCCTGTGCGGCAGTGGACGAGGAGGAGAAAACCCGCCGAGGCCGCTTTTCTTTCTAAGCTGCCTGTGCGGCAGTGGACAAAGAAAAACCCCGCTCCGAAGTTTTCCGGGCTTTCTAAGCTGCCTGTGCGGCAGTGGACAACATGGCACCGACCCCGTTAAAAGCGATTCTTTTCTAAGCTGCCTGTGCGGCAGTGGACCGGTGCAAGGGTTGATGAAAGTCTACTTGAGGTTTCTAAGCTGCCTGTGCGGCAGTGGACTGACACTCAACATCCCAAATTCAACCAACAAACAATAACTTAAATATTTCTCAAGAAAATTACCCATTTTTCAGTATAGAATCATAACATCCTGAAAATAAACAATATTTTTTTAGGGGAAAAACATTGGGTCCACCGGCCAACTTTTATGGTCCCAATGTCCGTTGCAAGAATTTCAGAAAACAGGGACAGAAGAAACCCGACTTAATCCATAAGAGCTGAACTGAAGTGTTCCGGTGGGCTGTCCTTCACATCGGCCTATCATTAAACGATAGCGCTTCCCTGAGCTCAGGCTTTTCATCCAGATAAAAGGTGCTTTACTCTCCCTGTTCTTCCTGTTTTCCAGCAGATGAAGAGCCTCTTCATAGGAAATCGCCTTTCTTTTCGCTTTCCGCCGGGCAAGTCGCTCTGTATTGCTTTTGGTTTGTATACGAAAAAAACAGGCAAATTTATCTACATTTTCCGGGACATGGCGAACCCTGGTTATATGCAGGTAATCTGAAAAATTTTGCATCACCTTTCGCAGCCCCAGCTTCTCAAGATCGGTTTCCGTCTCGGCAAAAAGTCTCAGTTTATTGCCCAGTTGAAATATCTTCGCGTCATATCCCGGAAAAGAACATCCCAGCACTCCCCCCTGCTTATCCTGCATCTCCGCTAAAGCGAGGTGAACGGGGAAAAATATTTTTTCCCATAAAAAATAGAGCGAAATATCTCCACCGGGTAACAGGGTAATTTCACAGAAATAGTCCAATGACATTGGTTTACTCCTTCTCGCCAAAAACACCGCCGCGAACCAGAACCGCCATCACATAATGCTCGGCATTTTTATCTGCAAGTTTTTCACCCTGAGCAAAAGCATCAAAAAGAGTATAAAAATCCGCTTTCTCTTTCGGATTACGAAACGCCTTGCCGAGGTTAGTCACTGCACCATAAGGTTCCACTGCAATTGGGCCGACCATGAGTTCATCAGCCCCGGGATACCACGTATCAATGGTGCGCAGAGCGTTGCCAACCTTTTGAGAATGCATTCCTGCGACCTCGCCAATGCTGTAAAGAATTTTGCTCTTCTTTCCACTCTGCTGTCCTTTGCTTTTATCAAGCACCAGCTCTTCACTGGGATAGACATCCTGCGCTTTCCCCACCAGAGCAAAGGCATTGATTTCCAGAAGTAAAAATTCGCGCTCACCTGAGAGTGTCTGCGCGATTCCCGTTCCGAGAGATGCAACATCAGCAGACACCTGAGAGAAATCGCGCATACCTATCGCCTTGCCATCAAAGGTCCATTCACAGGCAGCAGCACCCCCAATTATTTTCACCTGTACCTCTATCTTCTCAGCACCAACTCGATTTCTCCAGAAGAAACGCCCCCCTGCAATATTGGCCGCATATCTTCTGCCCAGTTCGGTGAATTTTTCTGCGGCGATATATTCCTCTGCGGCTTTTCGATAATTTCCCTGAAATTCATTATTGTTACATGCAGAGGGAGTCTGCACTCCACTCAGCACTTTTAACGTAAAGGTGAGTTTGAGAGTGTCATGTTCCTGCCCAAGCGCACAACTATCCACACGCTGCAGGTTGGGCGATTCAACCTTGGCATTCAATTTCAAAGAGTCTTTTTCATTTATACGATTGGAAATTGTTCCCCGCACAGATTTTTCCTGGAGATGAAGGGCGTCAGCCTTCACATTTCGTTTTTCCCAGGTGGTTCCGTAGAAAAAGCCATCGGAAGGAACAAGTTTCTTTTCAAATGCGAGTACGGATGCTTTAATTTTGGCCATGATTATCTCCTTTGCGTTCTCTTGTTATGGGGGTGTTTTGTTCACAAATATAAAGATTATCTTCTATTGAATCCCGGTAGTGCCAAAGCATGTTATCCAAGTTGGAAATTCTGTAGGGCATAATGAATTCACCAAGAGTAACAACTGCCTCCGCAAAACGATGAGGAGTTTCAGGGTCCCGCTGATTTACCGCTTCGCCAGGCGGAGTGAGGCCCTGAAAGCCGACAGCAACGGGAACAAGCCATCCTTTTTCCCGGCGGGTTCGCGTCCACTCTATCCTGCCATTCTCATCCTCTTCACTTTGACTCGTCACCTTGAGAAATTCCAGCAGGGCATCTATTCCATCCATTCCATTTGTCATCGCTTCTACCATCAGTTCTCGCCGTTCCACGAGACAAAAGCCAGGCATCATACTGCGGAGAAGAACGATATTTTCATCTTCCTTCTCCACTGATGTACAAGTAATTACAGGGAGAGGGGCGATGATATCACCCCCCGCAAATTTCATTTTTGAAGCAATGATTTCGGGGACATGATCTGCCAGCTCCTGAGAGTCAAACCCCTCATATTCCATTAAAAGAGAGAGTGTGAGATGGCAGCGGGCTTCTTCGATGAAAGATGGTCGCTCTGCATTACCCGAGTGCCCTTTCTTTGTTTTGGGAACAAGCGGGTTTCCGGTTCCAATAATAGATGCATTATAATCGCCTGCCCCTTTATGGGTTTGTAACTGGCACTCGTGGTAAACAATCCCGACTGAACAAAACCGTCCTTCCACTTTCCGGGCATTAAGATGGCGCTGCAGGGCGTGCATGAAACCGCACACCGCTGTCATTGCTGGCACCCCGATGGTATAGGGGCTCGAGAGGGCATTGGCATTGAGCACTGTCAGCCGATTGATCAGCATGAGCTTTTTCATAGAAAAATCCTCTCGATAGATGCGAACAGCTCATTGTAATTCTGCCAGTCTGCATCTCCAATGGAGACCGCTTCATCTTTATGAAGAGTATGATAGCTGTTACCAAGCCAGCGAATAAGACCGTTCTGCACCTCTTTAAACCATACCGGTTCTCCCTCCCGTTCCCCGGCATATTGTTCATCCAGCCAGATCTTCTGCCAGTGGGGCAGATTCTGATAATTATCAGAATCGGACCAGTTCGCCTCAAGCTGACGGATCTCCCACAGACGATCAGCTACTCCATAGAGAAGAGAACGAAAAGCAGCATCGCGCCCGGCTCGAACATGGAGATTATTCACTCCGACAGAAAGGACTTTATGCAGGGTTGCAAATGCCTCTCTAAACTGCTTCGGCTGCAGGCAATCGGTGAAAAAATTGGTTCGAGGCGGATATACACGTTTCCTTTCCAGAGAGGGCGGCAGGGAAGACAAGAGGTAGGCAGTACCACCACTTTTACTATTCAAAGAGCTAATATTCTGTGGCTTTGTCCCACCGAAACCAATAACGGTAAGGTTATAAATTTCAGACAGTTTAAGCTCAGATTTCGCCTCTGCTTTTCGTTTCTCTCTGACAGCTTTTGCCTCTTCACTGAAGTGCATATTGTTAATACGATCTTTCAGATCAAACATCAGGGTTGAGGGGGTAAGAAGAGAAAGGAGGTGATAATTATTACCAACGGGGAAATAGACTTGTTTCAATAATCCGCTGGTTTTTGTTTTGTTTTCGTCTGTTTTTATCATCAAGAAATCCTCTCGAATTTCTGCGAACGACTTTTGCGCAAATGTGAAATTCCTCTGGATAAAAGATGTCTCCTCTTCAAGATGCTGTAACAATGTTTTGTTTTCAGCAAGTTTCAAATCAAGAAATTTCTTCACATCAAGAGCAGCCGCGTTACCAAAGCAATCAAGTTCTGCAGGTATTGTTGCTGTACAGAGATATCCTGGCGCAGGAGTGTCTACCTCTGCAATTACAGGAGAGCCTTTTGCGTCTGGATGTGAAAATTTCCCAGGATGGCTGGTAAGAGAAAGTTGTTTCGCCCGCTTTGCCGCATCTATAACCCAGTTTTCCGGGGAAAATGTTTCGGCGGCCTGATCTTCAATGGCCAGTCTTTCGTCTTCACTTGTGTTGCTGTTAATCTTTCCGCTTATCGATTTTTCTTTACGTTCCTCGATAAATTTGACCAGAACTGAATCCATAGACACCTCCTTTGGCAAATTGGGTTCTTCCTTCTGCTAACTTTTCCAAACTCAAATCTTTATTCTTTACTCCTTCTTTTATAATTTGTTAGTGAAAATATTTTATGCTGGCCACCAGCACTGACCAGAACAGATCCTTTTACCGCCACAATCCCAACTCATCGGAATATGCAAAAGAGAGATTATTATTATCTTTGCCATAGGTCGGCAGGGTTAATTCTCCATAGCGAAGCGCCGCACGCCCCAAATTGCCGCCGGTAAACTGTTCTGCCAGCCGGGCCAGCAGGTCTGCATAATCCCGCACCATCCAGAGTCGCACTCTTTCCACTTCTGAGAGCGGTTCCAGACGGGAAATCCCGTATTCCAGTTCAATACTGCGCACTTCGTCATATTGATCCTGTTCAACAAATTTTTCTTCACCATTCTCCATCTGCAAATAGACCAGCAGCTGCCCGGAAGAACGTCGGAAACGAACGAGAGACTGCGGCACAGCAGTCAGCCACCAGCAGTTTTCAAGCCATCCCTGCATGGTTTCCGGGCCCATTTTTTCGTATCGGGTCAAGAGATTATGGATAACGTGGTGTTCAAGATCGGCAAGGCGGAGAGTCGGCTGAAGTTCAGTCGATTGGGTAATGCGGGGCTTCGCATCAAGTCGCTCTTCCAGTTCAGAAAGATCAGTCAATACTGCGAGATCATGGCTTGTTAAAAGATTCTCTTTTGACTCATATCCCGGCCGCGTAAAGACAACCTTTTCCGGCTCTTTGCGCGCCATCCCGAGAAACCCTTTCAGGTTATACTGTAACAGTGCAATGTTTGGCGGCATTCCCTCCTGCGCCTGCCGGTGGCGCAACACACGCCCCGCGAGCTGAATAAGTGAGCGAAAGGAGGAGGGCTCAACCACAGCCCAGTCGAAATCGTGATCCCGCCCCACTTCTTCTACCGGTGAGGCAACAAGCAGAAAAATCACATTATCCTCTGTACAATTCTCCAGATGAGTATGAATGATTTCATTTTTAAAAGGTTCATCCCCGTCTTTCCGTTTGAGAACAGCATCTAAATGGTTTTCCTGCATGCTGCGCATGGCCAGCACCTGCCCGCTGTGATAAGCCATGGTGCGCAAGGCAACACCTTCAGGCAGGGAGGCTGTGAGCAGAAAGCGGGTGAGTTCGATGCAGGGGTTGATATTTGCCATGCGCACCACGCCAAAACTCACCTTTTTCCCACTCCTTTTATCAATTATGGCGTGGAGCTGATGCATCTGTACCGCTGCATCCTTGATTATGGAATAATAGCGGGTACGCAGGGGGGCCTCGTTGGTGTCTTCTTCCGGGTTACAGGAGATGAGTGTCACTCTGCGTCTGGGTAATTCCCGGTGCAGAAACTTCAGACGTGCAGTGACGAATTCGCCATGTAATTCGCGAAACGTTGTTCGCCCATCCTCACCACACTCAAGACCTTTCAATACAGTGTTATTGTCATCAATCCACGCACAGCCAACATGCGCCGGTTGTTCCGCAAAGGAAGAAAAGAGCTGCCACCCCGCCTGATATACATTGAAAAAGCCTTCTGCGAGATCGGGTGGGATGGTCGCGGAAGAGATGACAACCTTGCGCCCGAGCATGGCCGCGAGGTGGATAAGCCGCCCGATGGCAATGAGGTCTTCCCCGTCGAAATCATCGACCTCATCAATTACTAAATCGGAGGAGAGCAGCCGCAGTCCTGGAAGGATTTGATGGCCACCCTTCACACCCTCAACAGCATCCATCAGGTGGTCGATGGTGCAGCTCAGCACTGGGGTATAGAGGAGCCGACAGGCTTTGTGACTTTGCAATACAGTGGAGAGGAAAAAGTCAGTCGGGCGGATACCGCTCTCAAGATCGTTGAGCAGCAGAGGGGCATCGGACTCGGAACCGGTTTCGCTCTCTTTTTCTCTTTCAAAAAGATCCCGCACCGCCCGCGAACCAATGAGCACAGCAAGATCCTCTTCTTCAAGTTTGATCCGCTCCCGATACTCCTGGCCCGTTTGCAGGGTGAGCGTGCGTAAACCGAGAGCAAGAATATAGCGAAGGCTGTTACCATCCGGAGAAAGCGCCCGCATAATCTTGGCATTGGCAAAGGTCTTCCCTGTGCCAGTGCTGGCCATATTCACAGCAAAGAATCCAAAATGGTCAGAATCCATCTTCGTGAGATTACGCCAGGCACTGATTTTTTCCACGGCCTTGTCCTGCCAGCGAAAACGCGAATCAGAGCTTTTTTTGCGCAACTGACGCAAATCTTCCGCTCGCTGGCATCTGTTTTTATCTGAGCCATCAAATCCAGGCAGGGCATAGACATTCGTTACAGCCTGCCGGGCCACACAGACAAGGTGTTCTGAAAGTTTCTGATTGAGCTGAGGGCCTTTCCCTTTTTCCGCCCGGCTGCTGTTGGCATAGAGGCTGGTGTTATCCCACGCCCTTTTATCCGCATCCTGCGAAGAGTAGTGATGGTCAGCAAGCATCAGGCAGAGACGAGTGTGATGGAGAACAGGCCGCCATGCTCCATTTTTCAGCGATTTATCCAACAGGGGGAGAACTGCAACCATCCGCTTCGTCCACTTTTTGCTCTCCCGCTGCCACTTTAGGGATTCAATGGGCAATCCCCCGCTGAAATTGAAACACTCGGGCAATTTTTCATCAAAATTATCACCACAATTTTCATAGCCCCAAGTCTGCCGAATCTTCTTCAATATTTGCTCCGGACTTGAGGAATTGTCCCCCCGATACTCTTTCGGATTTTGGGACAGCGGCATCTTGTGATGGGAAACAATCAACCAGCCAATAACCGCAGCAGCTGGAGGAAGACTGGTGAGGGGGGCCGTATATTTTGAGCCAATGCTCTTCTTTACAGTGATTTCATCATAAATATTCTCCACCTGTCGGCGCAGCTCAGCGGCATTGATTTTTCCATCATGCAACCGGGTAAGCCATGTTTCATCCTCCGTTGCCCCATCAACAATCTCCTGCAGAAAAAGAAGAGAGAGCCATTCGTGTCGCAGTGGATCGGCAATCTTCTTTGCCAGAGTCAACTTCTCCTGAAAGGCCTGTGAGGCTTTGCCCAGGTCATGAAACAATCCTGCAAGAGCCACGAGTGCCTTCATCAACGGCAGATAGTGCCAGTTGTTCTCCCATTGAGTATTTATAATTTTTTGTTTAGTAGAATTGACAGGAACCATCCCTTCCGAGTTAAAGGCTTCACGATTGCCGACAATCCATAAAAGCTCTGTTCTGCTGCGACTCCGTATCCAGTGGCAGGAGACTGCGGTGTTTTTGGTGGCAGTCCGGCGCAGGAGTTTCTTCACCGCCTGCAGACCTTCTTCCGTAATAATTGTCTGCCAGGTACGACTGCCGATGCGACTGGCAAACGCATCCAGAACCCGTCGTGTTTTTTTGAGAGCATTCTTCTCACACTCGGAAACGAAGGTAACAATCATTGTCGGCCCCCCTTTGCGCTGATCTCTTTCACCGTCTCAAACATGAAATTGAGTGCTTTATGGCGAGTGAAATTCTCAAGACACTGCTGACGAAATCCCTGTTCATCCATCTCCTGCCGGGCACAGATAAACGCCAGGGGGAGAACAAGCGCGTCTTTGATAAGATCTGCTACATCGAAAACCAGCGCGCCACGACGGGTCTTCCCATGCATCACGGCGAAACCATGGGGAATCCCCAATACCCAGAGCACCGTGGCAGCCAACCCGTAAGCAAGATAATTCCCATGATTAAGAAAGGCGTTTGCCGTATCAGCCCCGTTATGATCACGGACAAACTCCTTTATTTTCACCCGGTTCGCGGCGTATTTGTAAAGCGCTTTGGTAAGGGCCGCTTCTGCGAGGAGCAACTTTTCTACGCACGAGGCGTCGGCAGTTCTCTGACGGCAGGTTGTCAATGCGGATTCAATTTCCATATCATCGCCGTAGAAGCCTTCCTTCTGTAACTCCCTGTCCTTCATCCAGACTGTTTCCAGAAACTCCATTCGTATCTCCTGAAAATCGCGGGCAACCAGCAGACGCTTCTCTTCGTCGAACCAGAATGAAAGCCAGCCCTGCACATATTCTGTGGGACGATATTCGCTCTGAGGAGTCATCCATTCAACAGCCGTTCCGGCAAGAAGCGGCGTCCCGCCACCACCACAGAAACCGACAAGGACCCCGGCCGAAGCGAGCATGCGCACTGCAGCCTGAGTAAGTGAAGTCCCGTTGCCCAGAAGGATCACCGTGGTATTTGCAATGGGAATATTCCAGTACTGCTTCTTTATGGAATCCGTTGTCAGGAAGACGACCCGGCCATCTTTCTGCATGACCCGGCACTTTTCGAGGTAAAAAATATTGGCGCGTTTTGAATGTAAAATTGCCTTCAAGTCAGTGAGCTGTTCCATGATTTCCTTTGCGTGAAAAGATTCTTAAAAGCTGTTGGTCTGAAGCTGTATCTCTCGTGCAGTATCAGGTTATAACAAATTGGAATTTCGAATATATTAGCGAAAAAAAGGAGACAGGAAAAATCAATTTTCCATAAGAGTTAATAACCAATGGAGAATATTCTTTTGTTTCAACGACGGAGAAGCCATCGAAGATGAAATAGTGGAGTACCATTAAAGGAGATTAGCCATGGCAACAAAAATACCATTAGAACACCCAGGTATCATCATAAAAGAAGAATTTATCGAACCTCTTGACTTAACCTCTTATGCGGTTTCAAAAAGAACAGGTATCTCACAAACAGCTCTTGGTGAAATCATAAAAGGAAAACGAGGCCTTTCAGCAATTAACGCATTGAAATTATCCAAGTTTTTTGGAGTATCTGAAAGTTTTTTTCTCAACCTCCAAACGCGTTATAATTTAGATCTTGCGAAGGAAAAAGCGGAGAAACCACTCGCAAAAATCATCCCATTTACTTCCCGTAAAAGTAACGAAACAAAATCCCTGGAAGAATAATAATTCACAAATTGGGACAGGAACGGCCATCACTGACCGTCCCTCCCTGGTGAGTAGATATGACACGGAGCTGTGACATTTACCTGCCAACAGCAGGGACGACTTCACGGCAGTATGATGTATCAACACTTTTCCGGATACAAGATTACGCAGCTTCCTGCATCATCTTGTGCCCGACACACACGAGGGATCCTGGATACGGAGTTAATCTCAACTTATTGCAAAATTCGGTTCTAAAGAGACCAGCTATTCCCGGTGTAAAACCTTGTAAGTATCTGTAATTGTTACTATTAGTCATTCAATGTTTACGCAAGGCAATCGTAACCTATTGATATTACAATAAAAGGCAAAAAAGAAAGAATCCTGTAAAATCAAACAGTTAGAAATTGCTTTCGTAAACTTTTCTTGGTTTTTAGTAATGATTTCAGTATATTAGGTCATTTCGCTCTGGGAACTGCTGTAAAGAGACTAAATACGCCAATTTCAACCTTGAGTCCCGTCCATCGATATGAAAATACTCCAGATATTGTCAAACAAATTTTGTGCAATGTCTTGCTTTCCTGAAGGATCTTTTGATATGATTTAAATGGAGTAACTGGCTATTGGCTCGATCCTTTCCCTGAAAAATTCTGGAAAGATCAGTGTTTTTATAAGAAGATCACTGCTTCAGGAGGGAAACTCTCATCAAAAAAGACGAAGGAGCAGGAATGGTAAAGGATAGTTATGATTTTTCATGGGAAGACCTGGGCAATCTAGAGATAGGACGCCCAAATCTTGGGAACGAAACCTCGGTAGCAGTCTATCGATTAATGCAGTTCACTTTCAAGGATGTACTGTCAAAGGAGCTTGGGAAGGAGAAAACATCCCAACTCTTTATTCAGGCAGGACTAGTGGCCGGTCGCGAATTTTGCCGTAACATACTCAACACATCTCTGCCCTTGAATGAGTTCATCGCAGAACTCACACAAAAGCTTGTCGACCTCAAGGTCGGAATTCTACGTGTCGAGAAGGCTGAAATGGACAACCTCAAATTCGTGCTCACTGTTTCCGAGGATCTGGATTGCTCCGGCCTGCCTGTTTTGGGTGAAACTGTATGCAATTACGACGAGGGTTTCATCTCAGGCATATTCAAAGAGTATACAGGGAAAGACTTCTTAACCAAAGAGGTGGACTGTTGGGCCACCGGTGATCGCACCTGCCGTTTTGATGTTAAACCAGTATGAGTCTCAACATGGTTTCCAATTCTGAATCTCTATATAAAATCCTCAGCGATTGCCTTAGTCAGGTCCAAGCCACGGGAATCGGACCTGACGGTCTGGTCTTTCCAGTTGATTGCGCTGACGTACCGGAGGGTGAGCATAAAATTTTCTGCCAAAACCTGGAACAGATTTTTTTTATGCTCAATGAATCGTATCGGTACGCTCAAAGCCTTGCTGGTGGTGAACTCAATGCTGAGGTCTCCCGAAACAACATTTTTGCCATGCCGCTCAAGGCCTTGCAGGCCAGCTTGAAGCACCTGACCTGGCAAACCAGACAGGTAGCGGCTGGTGACTTAAGTCAGAAGGTCTCCTTCCTGGGCGATTTTTCCCTGTCATTCAACCTCATGATCGAGTCGCTGCGAGAGAAGGACGCCCTGGAGCAACGACTAAAAACGATTACTGACACTCTGGGGGAGGGTATTTATCTGGTGGACCCCCATGGCTGCCTGGTCTTCGCAAACCCCGAAGCCGAACATCTGTTAGGGTATAGAGAAGAAGAAATGAGGGGAAAACAGATATTTAACACGATCCATAGTCGACAGGAAGATGGTACCATTCATCCCCATGTGGACACGCGATTCGCAAGTGCCATCCGGCACGGGCACGCTTATCAGGATGACAACTGTGTCTTTTCGTGTCAGAGCGGCAGGCTGATGCCAGTATCAGTAACCTGTCGACCAGTTCTATTCGACGATACGCTGCAGGGACTCGTCATTGCATTTCGTGACATCACCGAGCAAAAAAAGTATCAACAATCATTACTTACCATTAATGAACTTCTGGAAAAGCAAGCTTCTATCGATTCTTTAACCGGTATATACAACCGGATGAAGTTCTTAAAACTGCTCACGGTGGAGATCACCAAAGCTCAACGCTACAAATCTCCATTGACTGTAATTATGTTAGACGTAGATAATTTCAAAAATGTAAACGATGACTTTGGCCACCACTCAGGTGATCTGGTGTTGAGAGCTTTGGCCAAGGTGATCGGTAACAGTATCCGGACCAGCGATATTTTTGCCAGATGGGGCGGGGAGGAGTTTCTCGTGGTAACTCCTAATATTGATCTTAACCAGGGACTGCAGGTTGCTGAAAAACTGCGTGAGCAACTATCAGAGACCACTTTTGCCATCCCCCGGCCAGTTACCGCCAGCTTCGGTGTTTCCCAATACAGGGAAGGTGATTCGGATACCAGCATGATTCACCGCGCAGATGAGGCCTTATACCGTGCCAAAAAAAATGGTCGGAACCGAGTGGAGCCAGAGTAAAAAAAGGGGACAGATTTATTTTATTGTTACAGATTCAGACAAATTTATCTAAATCTAATGTATGCTGCGATCAGCCAGAATAATTCTTCCTCATACCCCTCATCACATAATGCAGCGGGGCCATAACAGGCAAACAGTATTTGTTTCTGATGATGACTACTATCGAGAAAATCTTGTAGAGTTTAAACACGAATACAATTGCAGAATTTATGCATACTGCCTGATGACCAATCATGTCCACTAGAGAGTTGATCCTGGGGATAAACCGGAGTCATTATCCCTGCTGATGAAACGTGTGGCTGACCGTCAGACGCGTTATACCAATAAGATCGAAAAACGGACAGGGAGTTTGTGGGAAGGACGTTTTAGGTCGAGCATTGTCTCTACAGAAGAATACTTGCCAGCCTGCTGTCGTTATATTGAGCTCAATCCTATGCGCGCCGCCATGGTGACGGATCCTGCTGAATATCAATGGTCAAGTTATGCTGCCAAAGTATTTGGTACGCACGATCAAATTATTGATTTTCACCCTTTCTACTTATCTTTGGGGGACAATTAACCGGAAGTGAACAATTTCGAGTTGAAATTGAACAATAAGCTCGGAATACATCTTTCAAATAAAAAACCGGGACGGCCGAAAACGAAAAGAGAGTAAAATAAATCTGTCCCCTTTAATTTTCTTCCTCCACCACACCACATCCCTCCATAAAAAATTTGACACCAATACATAAATAGAATAGAAGAAAAGAACGCTGGGGGAGCTTAAACGCTGAGAAAGATTCTTATCAAAGAGGATCTAACCCTTGGAACCTGATCTGGATAATACCGGCGAAGGGAAGCGGCAAATTCACATTCCAGGGGTTCCCTTTTACCCTTCATGTTTGCCGCCACATCCTCTTTGGATCTGGCGGTTTTCTTTTTTGCCCCTCCCTCTTCTCCTGTACCCTGGAGAAACAATACACATTCAGATTAATGGCAAGGCCAAAGAGTCCGTTGCTGCAACCACTGCGGGGCTGATTTCCGAGCGCGAACTGGCGACGAAATTCCTCGGAGTGGAGCACCATCGCGCCATCGTCAAACAGTCTCGATGGGCGGAGGTGCGGATTATATCGGCGTCGGCCCCCTCTTTGCCACGGCAACCAGAGAAAATGTCTGCGCTCCCGTGGACCTGAGCTATCTCAATTATGTCGTAGAAAATATCAAGCTGCCCTTTGTCGCCATCGGCGGGATCAAGGAACATAACCTTGCCAAAGTTATCCGGCATGGGGCAAAAAGCGTCTGTCTCGTCACCGAAATTGTCGGCGCAGACGATATTACAGGAGCAGTAAAACTGCTGCAAAACAATATCTTACGAGGAATTTAAATGACGTATGCAACTCAGATGGAAGCCGCTCGCAAGGGCATTATTACCCCACAGATGAAAGATGTACTCGCCGATGAGCCTATCAGTGAAGAACGGCTGGTTGCCGGACTCGCCAACGGCACCATCGCCCTGCCCGCAAACAAAAACCACACAAATCTGCACGGGGCGGCAGTTGGCGCCGGACTGCGCACCAAGGTCAATGTTAATCTTGGTGTCTCGGAAGACTGCTGCAACGTTGAAAATGAACTGGACAAGGTACGCAAAGCGCTGGAGTGGAAGGGAGATGCCATCATGGACCTCTCCACCTATGGCGCAACTCAGAAATTTCGCCGCCGCACGGTCGAGATCAGCCCGGCAATGATCGGTACAGTCCCCATGTATGACGCTGTCGCCCGTTACGGCAAGAACATAGAGGCCCTCACCATTGATGATATCTTTGAGGTGGTGGAGACACACGCAAAAGACGGGGTCGATTTCCTCACCATCCACGCCGGACTGAATACAGCCGCTGTGGAGTGTGTAAAGAGAAACAAACGCCTCACCAACGTGGTCAGCCGGGGCGGCTCGCTGCTCCTCTACTGGATGGAGAAAAACAATGCCGAAAATCCCTTTTACGAGCATTTCGACCGCCTGCTTGAAATCTGCCGCCGCTACGATGTCACCCTGAGCCTCGGCGACGGCCTGCGTCCCGGTTCGCTCCACGATGCCACCGATGCCCCGCAGATTCAAGAACTTATTACCCTCGGAGAGCTGACCAAAGAGTGCTGGAAACAGGATGTACAGGTGATCATCGAAGGCCCCGGCCATATGCCGCTGAACGAGGTTGTCGCCAACGTACAGCTTGAGAAAAAACTCTGCCACGGCGCACCTTTCTATGTTCTCGGACCGCTGGTAACCGATGTCGCTCCAGGATACGACCACATCACCTCAGCCATCGGTGGCGCACTGGCCGCGAGTTACGGTGTCGATTTTCTCTGCTATGTCACCCCTGCCGAACATCTCCGCCTGCCGGATATGGACGACATGAAAGAAGGCATCATCGCCACGAGAATTGCCGCCCATGCCGCAGACATTGCCAAAGGTCTGCCCGGTGCAATCGACTGGGACCACGCCATGAGCGCAGCACGGAATAATCTCGACTGGGAAAAGATGATGGAACTGGCCATGGATGGCGAGAAGGCCCGCAGATATCGCGAAAGTTCACAACCGATTGACAAAGAAGTCTGCACCATGTGCGGCGACCTTTGCGCGGTGAAGCGCAGTCGTGCAATTCTGGAGAAATAAAAATGGCGTAATGGATGGGTGCTCTTGAAAAAAGGGGAATTGTGTTCTCCTTACTCTCCTCATTTGAGGCACCCATTTTTTTTCCCGTTTACCTTCCTGTTGCTGCCTGCTTTACGCAATAATCGCCCTCTCCTTTCCCTCTCTTTTCTGCCTGCTGAACCTTTTCGTAACAGCACAATCATCTTTCAAATTCTTTTTCTCGAGGACCTTTCGCTCTGCCTCGTTTTTTCCCATGAGTCCTTCCAGTGAACCTGCCTGCGAATTACATTGAGCGGGAAAGGCCTGTGCCAGGAAGGGAATCTTGCGGAAGTGCGGACAAGGTCCTGGTTATACCTCCGTTGATTTGCAGGACGGCACTCGGCATCGCCTGGACACCGACGCGGAGCGCGGGTTCTTCCTGTAATCGCATGATCAAAGTGGGCACCATGCAAAATTTTATATTTCGTTCCTTCGAGGCACAGAAGAAAATTTACCGCAGGCATATTTATTAATACTTTAGAAAGTATTTTTGTGTGTTTTTTGAAAAGAATTTCATGAAGGGACGTATACCGGCTTATCGTTTATCACCGGTGTTATTGATATCGGAGTCTAACGCTTACCCCCCAGGGATAACTTTGGCTGTAACAAAGAAGATGGGCGATTATTCGCTGTTCCCTGATGACCTGTGATCCCTTTGAGGAAGCAGGCTGCGGGTCTGCAGCAGCCTGCCCCGAGCTGTCTTTGAATTCGCCAAGACAAAGTGGAAATGGTATTGTTCAGCAGGGTACCTTGAATAATCTTGTATTTCGTTCATCGCAGAGGCACAGGAGGAAATTTACCACAGGCAGATGTTTGATCTCTCGCCGTCTCACTCCTCCCTTTGGCGGAGGATAAATTTTTGACTGTAACGAAGAAAATGGGCGAAAAACTGAGTATTCAAGGTACCAGGTAATCCATAATCCGGGTCCTGTTTTAACAAAGACTCACAGGGCCAGCGCAGGGCTGGCTCTCATGACCAGAGGAACAGGTATCATCGCCAGCGTCCCGGACGCATGGCCATGCCCACAAGCCGAAACGAGCAGTGACGTTGGCAGACTGGTTTTGATGAGGCAGAGAGCATCGTTACTTCCCGTTTACAGGACAGCATTGGTCTTTTATGCGGGCTATACGTATTGTACGTAGAGAACTCTTCGAAGAGAATGGGGAGTTTCCAGACCAGTATTCTGTGCCTGAAAATTTTGGGGAAATAATGTTATGAATCATATTGCACCTGTATTGAAAATTTCCGCGATTTTTCGGGGAGTTTTTTTTGCAGTCTTTTACCTTGTTTTATGCTCGCCGGTTGTGGTGCAGGCACAAAAGACACCCCTTCTACAGCATGTGCTCATCGTTCATTCCGCGTACGAAGAGTATCCCTGGACCATTTCTTTGAACCGCGGTATCCGTGATGTTTTTGCTGCAGCCCCAGAATCCTTCGAATTCAACACCGAGTATCTTGATACCAAACGGAATCACGAGCAGTCCTACTTCGAGAAACTGTACTCTTTATGGCAGTTCAAATACCGTAACCGGCATATTGATCTAATCATTGCCTGCGACAACGAAGCCTATGATTTTATCGTCAATGGCAGAGACGGCCTTTTCAAGGATATTCCTTTGGTATTCGCAGCCTATATTGGCTACACCCCTTCTCTTTTGGAAGGAAAGGAAAACATTACCGGGGTAACTCAGGAAACAGATATTGTCGCAACCATTGATATTGCCCTGATGCTTCATCCCAGAACAAAAAAAGTGGTTTTTGTCGCTCCTGGAGCTCCCCCTTTTCGCATGGCATGGCTGAAGGGGCTTCCGACCCGGTATGAAAATCGTGCGGAACTGGTGACTATCACCCCAACAGATTTGTCTGCCATTGATACGGAGATTGCTTCCCTCGGGCCAGATATCGTCGTTATTCCCCTCAACAGCTGTCTGGATGAAAACGGCACCTACCTGCCATTTAATAAGTTTGTTTCTCACCTGGCAACGAATGCCGTATATCCCGTGTATGCCTTGTGGGATATTGCCCTGGATCAGGGTATTGTCGGCGGCAAAATGGTGAGCGGGGAGCTGCAGGGTCGTGCAGCTGCAAAGCTGGCTTTACAAGTATTACGGGGGACACCTGTCCGTAATCTTCCCGTAGTTACGCATAGCCCGAATCAATATATGTTTGATTGGAATCAGCTCCAGCGATTCAAGGTTAATCTGAGTGATATACCAGAAAACGCCGTTGTCATTCATCAACCTGTATCATTTTACAGCATCCACAAGGGAGTGGTTCTGGGTACGGTCGGGGGGATTGCCGTTCTTCTTCTTTTTATCATAGTACTTGGTATTGTTGTTGCCAGTCTCAAACGTACCAAAAAAAATCTTCTTCTCTCTGATGAAATATTAAAACAGATGCCAGAAGGGGTTGTGCTGACGGATCTGGATGGAAAAATAAAGCGGTGGATGGGACAGGCAGAACATATTTTTGGTTACACAACAGCAGAGGCATTGGATCAACCTTTCTATTTTATTTACCCGCCTGAAAATCGAGCTGAAATAATAGACCGCTACGAAGAAAGTATTCACAACATCGGTAGTTTTTCGGGAGAAATTCTCTGCAGAAAAAAAGATAGCACAACTGTACCCATAGAAATAACATCTTCTATTCTTTTGGACCAAGACAGAAGATCAATATGCATTGTAGCGATACATAAGGATATCAGTGAGCGCAAACAGGCAGAAAAAGCTTTGTGTGAAAGTGAAATACGCTTTAAAAAAATGATAGAGAAATCTCCGCTGCCTATGATTATTACGGATCAAAAACAGAACATTTTATTATTCAATGATAAATTTACAGAATTATTTGGTTATACAATTGATGATGTCTCAAAAGTAAATGAATGGAGGAAGATGGCATATCCTGACGAACAGTACAGGGTTGCAGTCAACCAGACTTGGAGAGATGCAATCAGTGAAGCCAAAACGAATAACACAGATATTGAAATGCAGTCCTTTGATTTAACGACTAAAGATAACACGAAAAGAAGTTGCGAGTTTTATATGGTTCCTTTGAACTCTTTTTCTTTAATCATCATAATTGATGTCACCGAGCGAAAAAAAATTGAAACGGATATAAAACGACTGGCCCTGGCCATGGATCATTCTTCCGATACAATCTTCATCACCGACATCGAGGGGAAAATAGTGTATGCCAACCCGGCTTTTGAAAAAATATCCGGATATTCCAGAGAAGAAATCCTTGGAGAAAAAATCGGAGCGCTGGAGGGAGCCCATGATCGCAGCGTTTATGAGGCAATATGGGAGAGCCTTTCCCGAGGTGATATTTGGACCGGGCAGATGTGCAACACAAAAAAGAATGGGGCAACCTATACGGAAGAAGCAACCATCTCCCCGGTTTTTTCGAGTAAGGGTAAAATAATTAATTATGTGGCGGTGAAACGAGACATAACGGAAAGAATCAAGCTTGAAATCAAAATCCGCCAAAGTCAGAGAATGGAAGCCATTGGTACGCTTGCCGGAGGGATCGCCCATGATTTCAATAATATACTGACGGCGATCCTCGGGTTTTCAGAGTTGGCTCTCAACGGTGTTGAACAAAAATCTCCAATTGCAAATTATCTGCAAGAGATATTAAATGCCGGAAACCGTGCAAAAGAATTGGTAAAACAGATTTTGACCTTCGCCCGGGTATCGAAATCTGAAGTAAAACCTGTCCTCGTGGGGACTATCGCTAAAGAGGTTATAAAATTCATCCGCTCTTCGATTCCCACAACCATTGGAATCACACAGGTAATACAATCAGAGGCAAAGGTTGTGGCTGACCCCGCTCAGCTGCATCAGATATTTATGAATTTGTTCACCAATGCCGCCCACGCTATGGAAGATAAAGGCGGCATGCTCACCTTGACAATAGATGAACGTAACATCACCCCTTCGCAACAGGTTGCTGGCGTGACGCTTGCGCCCGGAAACTGGGTTGTTGTCCGTGTGGAAGATACCGGGATCGGCATACCTGATCATGCCTTGAAAAATATTTTTGAGCCATATTTTACAACCAAAAAATTGGGCAAAGGAACAGGTCTGGGTCTCTCGGTTGTTTATGGTGCTGTCAAGGCCATGAAGGGTGAAATCACGGTTGCAAGCAAACCAGAAAAAGGAACTCTTTTTACTCTATATCTACCGAAAGCTGAAGAAAGAGAAGATTCTGCCAGTAATAGAAAAAAAACTTTTGATTACTCTGGAGATGAAAGAGTATTGCTGGTTGATGATGAAGTAGCGATCACGAGCATGTTGAAAAAAATGTTTGAGGAAGAAGGATATTCAGTAGTTGCGTATAATAATCCTAAAGAAGCATTAGATTATTTTATATCAAACCACGATTCCATTGATCTGGTACTGACAGACATGACGATGCCATACATGACTGGAGCTGAACTTGCAGTGCAGTTGTTGGAAATTAAACCGGAGTTACCCATTATTTGCTGCACGGGATTCAGCAAAAAAATAGATAAAAATAAAGCAGCTAAAATTGGGATAAAAGCATTGTTAAAAAAGCCTCTGTCCCGGTTGAATATTTTTCGTGCAGTCCGGAACATTTTTGATAACCGAGAGTAATTCCATTTTCTTTTTTGGCGTTTCTATCAAAAGGTCTGGCACCGACTCGCTGTAACCATTCATGAGCGGATACTGATCTCTGTGCATGGTAACCTCCACTCAGGTTGAGGTGACGTAACCATACCGAGAGCTCTCTCTTTTTCATACCACTCTGTTGCCACTTATTGTACTAATCCAGCGTGCCGTGCCCGACACACAACAACTCGCCTGTACTTCATAATGAGAGGAAAAAATAAAGAGAACTTACAAATAACAAATCGAGATGATAAATACAGATGAAAATTTTTAAAGTTTTCAAAGTAATCAGAATAAAAGCAACTGAAACCTGTCTCCAATTTAAATCAGGACATGATTATGACAAACAATGATATTTTACGCCGTATCCGCTATATCTTCGACATTGACGATTCTACAATGATTTCAATATTTGGTTTAGCTGATTATCAGGTAACCCGTGAGCTGATCAGCGATTGGTTAAAAAAAGAGGATGATCCTGCGTTTCAGGAATGCAGTGACACCAAATTAGCGATTTTCTTAAATGGCTTCATTAATTACAAACGAGGCAAAAAAGAAGGTCCACAACCTAAGCCCGAGAAGCGTTTAACGAACAATATTATTTTCATGAAATTAAAGATCGCACTAAATCTGAAAGCCGAAGATGTCTTGGAGATTATGGATCTGGCTGACTTCCCCATGAGTAAACACGAATTAAGTGCATTTTTCCGAAAACCAGATCATAAGCACTACCGTGATTGTCAAAATCAGATATTACGTAATTTTCTACAAGGTGCGCAGCATAAATATCGTCCTGAAATTTAAGTGACAGAAAGAGGTAAATCAGGACGTAACCAGGTGTTCAACCTGCCAAAAAGGGACCGTATTTTTTTATTAATAAGATTAACCCACTTGAATTGAAACCTGTAGAAATCTATCTTGTGACTCTACTTTCAATTTTAAAACACTTTCCCACTGAGGTTTAAGATGACTGATTCATTGATTCAAATAGTTTGCCCGAGTTGCAGTGCGAAAAACCGTCTCCCTAAAGCAAAGCTTAATGACAAGCCTTTGTGTGGAAAGTGTGGGAAGTCTCTTCTTTCGACAAGCCCTGTTGCGGCCAGCGACAAAACTTTCAGCCGTTATATTACAGACAATGGTTTGCCCGTGGTTGTGGATTTTTGGGCTCCATGGTGCGGGCCGTGTAAACAATTTGCCCCCACCTTTGAACAGGTAGCAGGTGAGATGTCTGCTCAAGCTTGTTTTGTGAGGTTAGATACTGAACACAATCAAAACACCGCAGGTGGCTATAGTATTCGTTCAATTCCTACGTTAATGATCTTTCATCACGGCAAAGAAATTGCACGGATGTCAGGGGCCTTACCGAAGGCACAATTTAAACAATGGCTGGCTCAAAATCTGCCTTCTGTTTGAATACCCGATAAGAAGTAAGAGGGAATTAAACAACTGTCTCGAACAGATGGCGAGAAGCCTGACGGCGCCCCTGCTGCTACATGGCGTGAGGAGAAAACTATGGCACGTGAAAAGCTGGATCGGCCTGGTTGACCTTCCCAAATTACCATGTCAATGGTGAATTGAACTTGCGAGGTGTTTCAGCCGAGTTCGAATTTAATGCCACAGCAGCACATCTGGAGGATGCATAAGGTTTTTGATTTACTCAGTTTTTTAAATCCGCATGGTTGTTGTTTCGTAGGAAACGGTGCTCTTGAGGGGGATTGTAATTCTTCAAGGCACCTTTTTTTTTCGGGATAGTATTTTTTTTATTGCATCTCCTTGATTGATGACACGATAGTAAAGACGTTGATAAATCTGAGCTTTGGCCAAAAACCTGTACGCAGGCTTGACGTCACCATTTAATTGGTGAATACTTCAATTGTTCTGCGTACCATACCAGGCGGGATGAGAATACCGGAAAGCAGCAATCTCGAAGAAAAGCAACACAACCCCGCCCGTAATCTCTTCCCATTATACTCCTATGATTTTTATCTCTTTTCTCGGCACCGGAAACTATAAAACCTGCAATTATCTTTACAAAGAGCAGCATTGTGATGGAGTAGCATATATCCAGACTGCTGCCCGCACCCTGCTTGCCCCTGAAGCAGAGCAATCTTTTATCTTTGTTACCACAGAGGCAAAAGAGAAACACCTCGAACAATTGCAACAGGAGGCTCAGAAATTCAATCTTCCGAAAATGGAACCGATCACAATCCCCAAAGGGGCATCGGAAAAGGAGCTCTGGGAAATTTTCGAAACTATCTCAACTCAAATTCCAGAAGGGGCTGAAATTGTTTTTGACATAACCCACTCTTTTCGCTCCCTTCCTCTACTGATAACAATCCTTCTCAACTATCTCAGCGTCGTCAAACACACTACAATAAAACAATGCTGTTATGGAGCTTTTGAAACGCTTGGGTTCCTTCAGGATGTGGAGAATATGCCAGCATCTGAGCGCAACGCTCCCATCTTCAATCTTACCCCGTTTTTTGCTCTGAATGACTGGGCCAGAGCAATCTATGATTTCACCCGTTATGGACACGCTGAACAGCTGGCTGGACTTATCTCTAATCAACTCAGTGAAATCCTGAGTGATCCGGCAAACAGGAACAGCAACAACAACACGCTGCAGAGTGCCAGTAAAACGATTAAGAAATTTTCCAATTTTATTCACACGTCAAACTGCAGAGAGCTTTGCAAGATGGACATAAAAAAGAGCATCAGCGATCGCCTCGCTCCGCTGAGCCCTGATATTGTCCCTCCACTGGTACCAATTTTCGACCAGATAAAGCGATTCTTTGCCAATTATGAAAACAGCTCTCCCCTTAATGGCATTCGGGCAGCAGCATGGTGTGCAGAGATCAACCTTATCCCCCAGGGATTTACTCTCCTGCAGGAAAGTATTGTCTCCATAGAACTGGAGCCGCACAGGCAGCAGCTGGAAGAAGAAGGATTGACAGAGGCAAAAAGACAGCGGGAATTTATTTCCGCCCTACTTGCTATTCAGAAAGATGCTGATGAATGGAAAGGAGATTTGAAAGAATATCGTCTATATGGGGAAAATATTCGTGCCGAATGGAAAGAATCTTTTCTCAAAGACTACGACAGTATCACCAAATATCGAAACCAGGTGAATCATGGTGGCACCAACCCTACGCAGAAACTCGACAGTAACAGCATAGGAGATAATTTAAAGCAACTCACCCGTAAAATGCTCACGTATTATGACATTCAAACAGAAGATAAATAAAAATTCCAGAATGTTTCCAGCCAACCTCAGCTAATATCAAACTCCAAAATTTCCTTGAACAGACACCAATCCTTTGCTGTCAATGTTCGCCCGGATTCTATGAAATCCATTCCCTTCAAATAAATTCTCTCCCAAAATATTTGTAGAGGCAAGGCTCTGCCTTGTCTCTACGGTCGTAATCCCTTTTTAATTCAGGTCGTTTCCTACTGGTATTTTCAAGAATGAGAATCGTGCTCCAGAAGGAGAAGTCGTAATCCCTTTTTAATTCAGGTCGTTTCCTACAATGGAAAAGATGGCATTTATCAGCAGGCATACACCTACGTCGTAATCCCTTTTTAATTCAGGTCGTTTCCTACGATATTATTGTATGCAATAACGTACTGAATGTATTGTCGTAATCCCTTTTTAATTCAGGTCGTTTCCTACACTGCAGTCTTTGGGCAGGAATGCCGCAGATCGACCCGGAGGTCGTAATCCCTTTTTAATTCAGGTCGTTTCCTACGAACTCGAATCGAGAAAAGATTGGAAATATTACTTTAGAGTCGTAATCCCTTTTTAATTCAGGTCGTTTCCTACCAGAAAATGAAGGCTCAATTCAAGACTGTGCCGACGCATGTCGTAATCCCTTTTTAATTCAGGTCGTTTCCTACTAAAAGACTTTGCGACAGAAAATAATTTTTCTGTTGTTTGTCGTAATCCCTTTTTAATTCAGGTCGTTTCCTACTTGTCCGTATGAAGTTGGTTCGACAGGTGAGTGCAGTCGTAATCCCTTTTTAATTCAGGTCGTTTCCTACAAGATTTTGATTAAGGATATAGCGAAAGAAATTGGTATGTCGTAATCCCTTTTTAATTCAGGTCGTTTCCTACCCAGCTTGATACACTGGAACTTGCGAAATCAGATTGTGTCGTAATCCCTTTTTAATTCAGGTCGTTTCCTACCTCGAAGCATTTGAAATCGAAAGATCACCGTTGGGTCGTAATCCCTTTTTAATTCAGGTCGTTTCCTACACTAGAGAAATGCAAAGTATGCAACTGTGATGATGTCGTAATCCCTTTTTAATTCAGGTCGTTTCCTACAAATGATGAAAAAAGAGGTATTAAATAAATCGGAAGAGCTGTCGTAATCCCTTTTTAATTCAGGTCGTTTCCTACGAGGTATTGAACAATGAACACCAGGGGAATGCAGAGAGTTGTCGTAATCCCTTTTTAATTCAGGTCGTTTCCTACTACAACAAAATAGTGAAATTAGTGCTGAAAGCAAAAGGTCGTAATCCCTTTTTAATTCAGGTCGTTTCCTACCAAAGCGCAACATTATAAAATTAATCATCTCGCAAGGTGGGTCGTAATCCCTTTTTAATTCAGGTCGTTTCCTACCGCAGCAGACACCTGTGATACACTGGGATGGAAGATAGCGTCGTAATCCCTTTTTAATTCAGGTCGTTTCCTACGGGAAGAACTGGAACTGGATGTGGCCGCACTGTGTTGCGATGTCGTAATCCCTTTTTAATTCAGGTCGTTTCCTACCAAACAGAATCCCCGCCGAATTTAAAGCACAAGATGGAAGGGGTCGTAATCCCTTTTTAATTCAGGTCGTTTCCTACGCGGACCCGTGCAGTTGTACAATAGACACTTCGAAGGCTGAGTCGTAATCCCTTTTTAATTCAGGTCGTTTCCTACAAAATTGTGCCATGCTGAATATACTGGACCCCGGGGGCTTGTCGTAATCCCTTTTTAATTCAGGTCGTTTCCTACGGCAAAGGCATGCTTTGTGATGCGGCCCAGTGGTTTTCTGTCGTAATCCCTTTTTAATTCAGGTCGTTTCCTACCCTTACATTCGATATTACAACACTGGAGCACAACATGGTCGTAATCCCTTTTTAATTCAGGTCGTTTCCTACAAAAAGACTCCCTTCAGCCATTAATTGCTGCCTTGTTGTCGTAATCCCTTTTTAATTCAGGTCGTTTCCTACACGAGAGGTGGTTACGAAGTATAAAGTTGTCGAGAAGAAGTCGTAATCCCTTTTTAATTCAGGTCGTTTCCTACCTTACGGCAGATTTACAAAAAAATCTGGACAAGGTGCAGTCGTAATCCCTTTTTAATTCAGGTCGTTTCCTACAATCATTAAGGTTGATTAACAATGCTTACGATAATGATGGTGTCGTAATCCCTTTTTAATTCAGGTCGTTTCCTACAAGGCAATTTCTCGCCTTACAACAGATTTGCAGAAAAGTGTCGTAATCCCTTTTTAATTCAGGTCGTTTCCTACGAAAGGACGGAAAACCACAATGGTTCTCCTGGACGGAGGTCGTAATCCCTTTTTAATTCAGGTCGTTTCCTACCGGACTATATCACCTCTCAAATAACCCTCCCAGAATTTGGGTCGTAATCCCTTTTTAATTCAGGTCGTTTCCTACGGGGGTGTCTCTTGCAGGTGTAGAGGAAGTAGTAATAGAGTCGTAATCCCTTTTTAATTCAGGTCGTTTCCTACTGCAACCGTTGATAGCTGCATTACTGCCGCACTTTGCATGTCGTAATCCCTTTTTAATTCAGGTCGTTTCCTACGATGATGACAGCTGTTACAGTATGAAGAGCCTTAAAGTTGAGTCGTAATCCCTTTTTAATTCAGGTCGTTTCCTACAAAAGGCCCTTGGTCTGCATCGGCATACAATTACCCGGTCGTAATCCCTTTTTAATTCAGGTCGTTTCCTACGAAAGAAACACGAAGTATAAAAAATTAAACAGGGTCGTAATCCCTTTTTAATTCAGGTCGTTTCCTACTATGGTTCTTCTTCGCACTCATTGGTATCTGGCTGGATGTCGTAATCCCTTTTTAATTCAGGTCGTTTCCTACTGCGCCCCTTTGGATCCCTTGCCAGACGCGGTTTTCAGCAGGTGAATCCGGGAACATCACGCGGCAATCTGCTTTTCGGAAGTATTTTCGCTGCATTTTCCTTTTCCTCCATAATTAAGTTATTGTCATTCCGTTACTATATCCACTTACGGGAACCTCCAATCAGGGGAAAAATAAAAAGATCGCTTTTTCAACAGGTAAGCACAGATCTCTCCTCTACCCCAGAGGTTCCCGTTTAAGCCCCTTATCCTTAAGATGACAGGCACACAAAAGCTGCCGTCCAGTGAAAACCTCAAATCAAAGGTCCCTGTCCCACGCTAATGAAGAATACCCCAACCCGCAGACAGAAACCAGTATTGAATGGGCATACAGGCCCCACATCTTCCGACAGAGAACCCCACTCAGAGAAGGGGGCTGAAAACAACCATATCCGAAATGCCCACACTTTCTCATTCTGGCGATTAAATCTCAGATAATATCAAACTCCCCAGTCGCCTCAAGCAGCATGCCCTGGCCGATAACCTCAATCTTCGCCGCGCACTTCTCGCACAGAGGGAAATATTTCACCCCGTCCTTCTCCGGATTTATAACCCTGGCGATCTCACCTTGAAGAGTACGGAGTTGCGCTTTGCTCAATTCCACTTCAAACTTCGATTTCTGCATCCGCATTCCATAATCGAGAAGAATATGGGCCACCTTTTGCAGCCGTTTCGCATCCGCTATGTCGTAAATGATAAAATAGTTTCCCATGGTTAGAATATCTGGTATTGCAGCTGGGTAATTTTTATCCCACGGCCCTGCACTTCCGCCTGTGAACAGCAGCGGCTGCAGAGATGATAGATCCGCAGACGATCCTCCAGCAGGTTGAGGCTGCGCTCTGCATAACGGCGAATCACCCGCAGCTCTTCTCCGCTCACTTCACACTCAAACACCGACTTTTGAGTATTGATGCCAAGTTCCCGCAGAAAATGGTGCAGCTTCGTTCGCCGTTGTGTCCCCTGAAGGTCCTCTCTGATATCGTAAGTCACAATCACTCTCATTTGAGCAGCAGAGGCTGGTAACTGCTCTGGCTCCCCTCCACAAATCTACGATACTGCCTCGCCTGGCAAACCATCGCTTCCGACCAGGGAATCTTGCGCTCTTCCGGACTGTACAGAAACGTAGTGGCCAGCTTTCGTTCCCACTGAACAATGGTCTTCTTCATCGCGTCCGAATGCAGCTGCACCGGCAGTTTTCCGGCTTCCCCTTCCCCAGACATGGAAAACATTTCCTCAATTCGCTGCACCGGAGCATCAAACAGCTCATTTTCCTGCTCTCCGTCAGATACCTCAACATCCTCAACCACTTCTTCTTCCAGCTCCTCTTCCTTCACAATCCGAAAATCTTCATCTTTCAGGATATTCATATTGAAGAGAGCAAACACCAGCGTATCAACAAGGATCGGCCGAAACTCTTCCATTAAATCAAGAACCAGGCTGTATCGTCCGTAATCAGGGGTATGTAATGCGCCAATATATGGATCAAGCCCAGCCTGACGAACAGCGCTGTAAACCTGGTTATAGAGAAAGGTGTAGAGAAGAGAAAGCAGCGCATTTACCGGATCAGTCGGCGGCCGACGAACCCGCAGCCGAAAGCCCTGATCCTGGTCAAAACCAGTGTTGAAAAGACTGAAATAAAGTGCACTCCCCCGGCCTTCATAGCCACGCAGGGAAGCCACACTCTCCGCCGTTGCAACCTGCTCACTCAGTTTACGAATCTTCTGCACCTTTTCAGCAATATGCTTCTGTTTCTTCTTCCGATAAATCCGCATCAGGACCGTACTCAAATTAGCCAGTTTGCCGGCCACCACCTGTCTGGCAAAATTGAGGCAGAAAACTTCATCATCCGCGAAGGCAAACTGCCTGCGGCGAAGAACGATATTTTTCTGTTCTGGAATAGAGAAACGACCGAGATAACGGCCTTCTCTCGTGAGAAACACCGTATCTATACCGTTCCGCAAAAGCACATTTCGTGCCGAAGGCGTTACCTGAATATTCCCGCAGAGCAAAAGCTGTTCAACCTTGTGGATGAAAATTGTTCTATGGGTATCTTCTCCGGATTTCACAAGAAGATGCCGTCCCTCTCTGGTTATCCGTGCCCCCTGGGTAGTAACGTAGATTCGCATGCCTGTTTCCTGTTTTTTTGAGGTTAAAACTCCGGCAGATATCATTTGAGCAGACGCTTCTCTCTTGAGATCAGCGTCTGCCCGGAGTTTATGTAATTCCTTTCATTCAGGTCCTTTCCTGCAAAAGCCCTCCTCTACTCCGGAGTTTCCCGTTTAAGCCACCCCTGCTTAAGATGAGCTGACAGACACAAAACCTGCCGTCCAGTAATAACCTCAATTCCGAGATTCCTGGCCCGCTCCAATGAAACGTGACTTAACCCGTGGACAGAAACCAGCATCGAACGGGCATACAATCCCCCCACCTTTTCCGACAGGGAATCCAGCTCGTAGAGGGCGCCTTTCCCCTTCAGAGCGTCCCTGCCCTGCTGGTCAAGGGCACTGGTTTTGCAGGAGATGACGTGGAGGCGGTTGTGCCAGGTGAAGACTACATCCAGTTCGTTTTTCGTTGGCTTATCTCCCTTCCCCTGCCATTCAATTTCCACGTTCATTCGCAGGTCAAGATCTGGAGCTCTTTCATCGGCAACAACGCCATAAACATACTCCTCAAGCCAGCCACCTTTTGCATAAAATCGAGATTTTTCATTGTTGAGATTTGCCGTACCATTCACACCCGGTGTTGCAATCCCTCCCTTGAGCAGAAGGGCACAAAGTTGTTTTCCTCCCTCTCCCAGCAGCTCCGCCTCCACCGCACAGTAGGGAGGTGCCTTCTTCTTTTTCAAGTCTTCATCATACTTACTGACGAGACCATTTAGTTTTCTCAGCAGCTCAGGTTTACCAGCAAGCAGAGAACAAAGCTCAGCAGTCACCTTCCTGTGGGACTTTTCCCCCCAGGGAGCATCCCCACTCAGCATTTTCTTTCCACAGCAGAGCAGATGCTCTTTTACTGACAGGACATTATCAGGCAGGGGGTGGCTGACGGGCTCATCTCCCAACTCCAGCAGACGGTTGCTGTTGGTATCTACATAGATGATCCGTATAGTGCCGGAAGAAAGCCAGCATTGCTGCCAGGCTGCCAGGGCCACAATCTTCGTTCCGCCGGTAACATTGAGGGTGAGTTCGGCATCAGAAAACTCTTTCAGAACCTTACTGCAAACCTCCAGAGTAGCCGCAAAATCGTAGGCTTCAGTGGTATAGACTGAAACCTTCTTTCCCCGTTCAGTGAAAAAACGTTGAAGCAGCTCGCACTTTCCCACCATCTGAGATGTGGTGAGAAGAATAACGTGATCCACCTTCTCATGGATAACGGGCAGCACATTGGGCAGCAGCTGTTCAGAAACAAGACAGATATGAGCTTTCATCCCTCCTCCTTTTCATAATGGCGAAACAAGACATGCTGAAAGCGGTGGCTCAGTTGAATTTCATTTTCCCCCACCCGCTCCTCCACTGCCCGTCGCTGGGTGGTGGAATAGACAGGGTGGAGGCCAAGGCGAAAAGCACTCTGCACCAGAAGAAAACAAGCACCGAAATCTCCCTGGATGAGGACATAGTCCCCCGCCTCTGCCTCTTCGCTCAGCCAGTTCTTGATCGGAACGAGCTGATCAGCCAGGGAAGAGGCATTCGGCGGCAGATTGCCCCAGAGATGCCGCAAAGGCATGGGTGGTTGAAGAATTTTTTCGACACCAAGGCTGCTTCGTGCGTCCTCCCGCTGAGCGGGAGTAAGGGTGTGATTAAAGAGAACGAGGAGACGGGTCATCTCTTTTTCATCTC
>Ga0172378_10000569_pt1 | contig 32706 bp, 21 predicted proteins | sample GrowelOW332metaG_FD_119755 | JGI IMG/M metagenome (GOLD analysis project Ga0172378, IMG submission 119755) | Groundwater microbial communities from an aquifer near a municipal landfill in Southern Ontario, Canada - Pumphouse #3_1 metaG | ecosystem: Environmental > Aquatic > Deep subsurface >...
CACCATTACGAGATACACAACTCAGTCCATACCATGAAATCATCGATGCTTTCTTAGAAATGGGCTACGAGCGAAAGAGAATAGAGCAGGGGTTGAAAGAAGTTTTAAAGAAAAATCAAGAAGCTTTACAAACAATGAGTCATACAGAGAGCGAACAAAAGATCTTTACCGATCTCATGTTTACACTCAGCTAGAGGAGATAAGATGGAACACCAAGCTAATATGGAAGAAAACTTAGAGAATCTTGCTGATTTACAGGCCAATTCACCCGTAGCAACCACTTTTCAAAATGAACCAGATGAACAGGAGAATTTACTTCGTCCAAAAAAATTAGAAGACTTTCAAGGACAAGATCAGTTAAAAGCAAACCTGTCTATTTTTATTCAAGCGGCAAAACAGCGAGAAGAAGCACTCGATCATACTTTTTTAATCGGACCACCAGGACTGGGTAAAACGACGCTTGCCTCCATCATAGCCAATGAGATGGGTACGGAAATTCGCATGACCAGTGCACCTGCTCTGGAAAAGCCAAAAGATTTAGCCGGAATACTGACAAACGTCACCGAAGGTTCTATCTTCTTTATCGATGAAATACACCGTCTCAAACCGGTCCTTGAAGAAATGCTCTATATTGCAATGGAAGACTTTGAAATTGACTGGGTCATTGGTCAAGGACCAGCGGCACGTACCATGAGAATTCCTCTTCCTCATTTTACCCTGATTGGAGCAACAACCAAAGCGGGACAAGTCAGTTCTCCTCTCCATTCCCGTTTTGGCATTACCTGTCATCTCAATTATTATGAAGAAGATGACTTAGCCAATATTATTACCCGATCAGCAAAGCTGATTGATTGCTCTATTAACGAAGAAGCAACCCATATGTTGGCACGGTGTAGTCGAGGAACTCCTCGAATCGCCAATAGACTGCTCAGAAGAATGAGAGACTTTGCAACAATCATTGGCAACGGTAGTATCAACAGAAAAGTTGTCATTGAAAGTTTGTCACGACTGGGTATCGATCCCAATGGTCTTGAAAACCAAGACAGAAATATACTCTCTACCATTATCAATTTTTATGGTGGTGGACCTGTTGGAGGCTCCACACTCTGTATTAGTGTCGGAGAAGCAGTAGAATCTCTTGAAGATTTTTACGAACCATATCTCATACAACAAGGATACTTAACCAGAACGCCTCGAGGTCGCTGTGTTACAAAAAAGGCATACGAACTTCTTGGTAAAACAGCACCTGAAGCCGTTCCTGGTAAATTATATTCAGAAGAATAGGAAAGAAAAGAATATGCAAAATGAAACAATTACTGGTTTATTAACGAAAGATTATGATTTTGAGTTACCTACAGAACTCATTGCTCAAATACCAGCAGAAACAAGAGGCGGCGACCGCCTTCTTCAAATGGACAGAAAAACCGGTGAATACAAAGACCTCACAATAGAAGATTTTCCCAGCCTTTTAGAGCCAGGTAGTATTATGGTTATCAATAATTCAAAAGTAAGAAAAGCGAGAGTATATGCAATCAGCGAAACCGGCGGTAAGGTTGAATTTCTTTTTCTTGAAGAAAAAGAAGACCATAGCTGGAATTGTATGGTAACCAAAAGTAAGAAACAACATATCGGCAAAAAATATACCTTTGATAATGGCATGCACGGTGAAATTCGAGAAGAATGTGCTGACGGTACAAAGATTGTTTCTTTTGACCAACACGTCAGTGAAGATTTCTTCCTTGATTTTGGTCATGTTCCTCTTCCTCCTTACATCAAAAGAGAAGATGATTCATGGGATTCAAAGAGATATCAAACCGTCTATGCAGAAAATGAGGGAAGTGTTGCAGCTCCTACCGCAGGACTTCATTTTACCAAAGAATTATTAGAGCAAGTGAAGCAACGTGGTGTTGAGATTGTTGAAGTAACACTCCATGTGGGAATGGGAACCTTTATTCCTGTCAGATCTGAAAGTTTAAATGATCATGATATGCACTATGAACGATACACCATCACGCCTGAAGCTGCTGAAAAAATCAATACAGCCAGAAAAGAGGGAAGAAAAATTGTCGCAGTAGGAACAACAAGTGTAAGAACTCTTGAAAGTGCCTACGATGAAGAGACAAATACGGTGAGAAGTGGTATGAGACGAACGAACTTGTTCATCAAACCAGGATATACCTACAAAGTTGTTGATCAACTGTTAACCAACTTCCATACCCCTGAATCAACACTTCTTGTGCTTGTCTCAATTTTTGCAGGCTATGATCATATTATGGCTGCATATCGTCATGCTGTTGAAGAAAGATATCATTTCTTTAGCTATGGCGATGCAATGTTCTTGAGCTAAATGCATCAACAAAAGAGGAAAAGGGCTGTTGCTTTGTCATTTAATGACTTGTGCAACAGCCCTTTTCCATCCAATTAAAACAGACGCTACCGAGGCAGTGTCTGTTTTCTTTCTACAGGGTAAAACCCCGCTTACCATTGCTCTCGTTATGGGTTTTCTTACGCTCACTAACAAAGAGAAGAGTCCTTAAGACCTTCGCCCCAGGGACCACTCGATGCTTTATGCATGCAAACCAAGTTTATAGAGTAACTCTTTGGTAATATCTTCCATACTCTGCGTGCCGTCAATTCGAATGAGTTTAACCCGTGTGTCCAATTCATTAATAGATCTTTCATATCCACACGCCACTTGCTCGAGGAAAGACTTCTTTTCAAAAATCTCTTTATCACTCCCACGCTTTTCAATTCGTTCCATACAAATAGATGGAGCAACATCGATATAGATTAATACTTCAGGAAGTGGATAGCGATTCATCTTTGCCACCGTCTTATAGCCAACATCAATGCCTTGATAGGCAAGGGAAGAGAAAAAATATCGATCAGAAATAACAATATTTCCTTCTTCGAGCCACTTGGTGATACTCTCTTCTGTATTATATAAATGATCTTCTCGGTCAGCGCTATAGAGCAAGGCCAAAGATCGTGAGGTCGTAACAAACTCACCACTTAACACACGTCGTACCAATTGACCAATAGGTCTTTGCGTTGGTTCACAGGTAATTTTAACCTTTTGACCATCAGAAAGAAGAGCTTTCTCAATAGCTTTCAATTGAGTTGTTGTGCCACTCCCATCTAAACCTTCAATTACAATAAAATTCTTTAAAATATCACGCATCTCTTATCCCCTTGGGTTCATGTCTTCTGTATATATATAATATTTATTAAAATTAATCAGTGCCCCTTCAATAATTTTTAATAATACGCTTATATTATGTTGTTTTATAGAATTTAGTACTGAGTTTCAGATAAAAAAGATGCAAAGAGTTATTATTTCTATTATACTATTTGAAAGGTATGGAGAATTGTAGTGAAATATCATAGCAACAAATTAACGGTTTTGTTATTAACAATGGTACTTGGTATCATTGGCCTTATTTGTTATGTAGGCTTTCTCTTTATTCAACCCAATTCTCCCGTAGGAGTAGGTCTTGATGCCTATATCAGCACCCTGAGTTTACCAGAAGGATATACGCTTTCCGTCAAAGACGTAAATTCATCCTTCTTATCCCACCAAACACTCAGTGATATCACCCTCGAAAAAGATGATACGAATATCCTTCATATCGATACGATTGAAGTCTCGCATTCTCTTTTCAACAACCTTAAAATATTTTTTGGTAAAAAATCACAACTGAATATCGCTATTTCCGGTTTTACTCTTGATTTCGATAACATGCAAAAAGAAGCTACAACTGCTGATAATTCTCAACTTGATTTAGATGCACTGTTAGACACCCTTGAAGGCTTTATCACCTCAGGGCATTTTAATATTGACTCGCAACTTCCTGCCTTTATGAAAGATTCATCCTTTTCTTTCACCCTTCAAGATGGCTCTTTTTATTATGCAAATGCCAATTTTAAAATTTCATCACTCTTTAATCGCTTAACATTTCTCCTTTCTGACAAAGGAATTGTTTCTCAAGTAAAATTAAGTGCCCATGATTTTTGGTTGAAAGAAAAAAGCGTCAACTTGAGTAGTAGCCAATTCTCTCTTGACTGGAAAAATGATTCACTGCTTCTCGATCTGTACACAATGGCATATCAAGACCAGACAAATAACCAGATTACCATGGATACCTTGCAACTCAAGTACAGTCTTAAAACGGCAGGGCAAATTCTCATAGAGGGAAAAAACTTTAGCGAAAACTATCAAAATACCTCCATAGCCATTGCTCATTTGCAATCAGTTATCACCACAAACTTACGAGATTTTTCAGCTTCACTCACATTTACACCACTCGTTATCAATACAAATGAGGGGAGTCTTCAATTTGACACTATTGATTTTCAAACATCGTACGTAAATAAACAATTCCAACTTATCGCAAATGATGTACAGTCTTTCTCTCTTGATATTCCCGAGGCAAAACTCACCGCACAAGCCTACAACGCTCAGTTAGTTTTACTCTGTAAAGGAACGCTCCCGTATTCCATTTCCCTTAAAATACCAACTATTGATATGAGTCAGTCTTCATTTGAAGGCGCTGTAAATAATTTTTCAGTAACAGCAAATGGGGTTGCCAAAAGCGATAAGCCTCTGATAGATAAAGATGATCTTCTTTCCATTTTACGAGATAACTTCAGTGAATTAAATATCTTTACCGAAGCAGATCTCTCCGGATTTAGTAATACCCTTAATGAAGAAGTTGGCACCAACCTCACCATTAAAGCCAGTAGTAGAGAAGACTTAAGTACCACCAGTGTGTTGGTAAAATTGAATGATATCAGCACCCCAACATTTCAAACAAAAGCGCAACTCTCCTTTGCTTATCAAGGAGTGCTTCCTCTTGATAACAATAAATTGCAAATGGTTGAGACAAAGCTCAGTTATGGCTCATCACTGAATTTAAATGGGGTCTATTCATTTACCGGAAAATCACTCAAAGATACTTCATTCTATGGAAAACTCTCACTAAAAGGCTTTGCGCCATTAGACTTTGGTCCATTTCTTCAAAATTATGTACCATCTCTTACCCATTATCTCACACAAGATACAAAGATGTGGGGGACAGTGAATGTGCAAGGTTCTCTTTCCAATGGCAAAATAATCCCAATTGATGGACAAATAAACGGTCAGCTCGCATTAAATAATGCTAAATTCTCATCGTTCCCTGTGAATGTAGGTATGACGATGGATGCCCTAATAGACTCCGATGTCTTTACCATTAATACCTTATCACTTGGTGTGTTAGATTATCGTTTCAGTTATACCGGAGAAATTAACGTCGATACGGCAAAACCTCAAGGAACGTTAAAACTCGATTCTATCAAAGATGGAAGCAATTTGATGACCACCAATTTCCTTACCAGTGAAAAAGGCCTCTACAGTTACGATATTGTCATCCCTCCTTCTCCGACATTCTTAATGACCGGCACCGTTGATACACGCATTGGCCGTATTATTTCTTCAACCGTTGATTTAAAAATTGGAGGAGAAGAATATCCGTTAAATCTTGATTTAGACATGGAAAAATTGCAATTACAGGTCAATTCTCCATCCGGTATTGAAGTAAATGGAACCTTCTTAGATGCCGTTGATGTTACAATTCTTACCGATAATCTCAAACTTCCATTCCTTCCTCATTCATTTGTGGAAGGAGGCTTGAGTGTCAATGTTGAAAGTAAAAATGATTGGACGGTTTCGCTTAATGATTTAGGCCTTACGTACAATGATTTACAAAAGGTTTTTAGCATCAATGGTACCATTCAACAAAATGCTTTTGATTTAAATAAAATTTATGTGGAAAACACGAAATCGAATGGCATCAAAGAAAAGTATTCAGGAAAAGCTGAATATCAAGGACCTCTTTACGCAACACTTTTGAAAAACAGATTCCAAGATCCCTATTCTCTTTTGATTAGTTTAGGTGATGGAAGAAGCCAAAGCCTTGAAGTAGCTATGAACAACACACAAGATGGTATGAGTGATATTTATTTTAACTCTTCCATGCTATCACTAGGAAGTTTTGTGCCATCTCTTGCAGGGACTATTTTAAACATGAAGATGGTGGGAGACACCAACTTTGAGAAAAAGGGGAGCGTGCATGGCACACTCAATGTCAGCAATCCTGGAGAGCGTGTACAAGATGACGAAGGACAGGAAAAACTCATTCACAAAAAACTCAGTTTTAATAGTCAATTTACCCTCGAAAAAGGCCTTTTAGACGTTCCCTCCTATTCTCTTATATATGATAATTTGACCATTAAGAATGGGACCTTATCACTGAATTTAGCCGATAAAATGATGCAAAGTACCCTTGATGTCAATTTTGTCAAAGATCAAACACCGGTAAATCAAGTGAGTAGTGCATCACTGAAGGTTTTACTTGATTATGATAAACTGACCATTGCAAATATTGCAAAACAGGTCCTTAATTTAAATATTACCACCTTAAACGGCTTATCCCTTCAACTTGATATGGCAAATATTAAACTCCTTGAAGATCAACAATACTTTGAGCGACAATTTCCGTTACAATCATCTGATTACATGAATATACCTGATATCAGTGAAGTCATTTCCATCGATGAAGACGGGATTAAAATACAAGGTACCTCGGTAAATGGAAATTATCATACCAAAAATAAACTCCTCACCATTTCCTTCTCTCATTTGGATGGTTTTGCAGGCAACGCTATTGTGAATTTCAATGAAGATGGAGAGTGTAAGTTGGATAACTTCACCATTCCAACCAATCTTGTTCAATTAATGATGCATAATCCGTACTATGCAATGAGCGGAACAGGGCTCACAGTAAACCTCAGAATCAAAGACTTTAAAGATCAGCCACGACTCTTTGGTAATTTCATCATCAATGATTTAAAACTCAAGACATTCTGGACCGGTGATACCCTCTTAGATCTTCCTAATGCCGTTATTATTGCAAACGGAACGACCTTATATAGTGCGCCAACCGAAGGCACAGCACGTCGGTATGACACCAATAAAATTGTAGACCTGACCATGGCATTGTCACTTGATTTGAATGGATATTCAGTGTCTTCATCAAATTTACAAGTGCAGTTAATGGATTATGTTCCTTTCTTCTTCCCACTTGCCGATCAAAATATCAACATTAAAGGCTTGGCAAAAGGAACCTACAATTATCGCTCCTCTGGAGGTTGGGGATATTCAAGTGGTGATATTACCTTAAGTAATACCATTATTAAATATGGTTTAGATCCATATCCAAGTTATGTATACAGTAAACATAAAACGAGTTCTGATTTTTTGATTACCTTTGGTACGAACAATAGTTTCTCGTATCCAGCCTCGTCATCTCCAATTCTCAAAGTAACTTTTGATAAAGATCAAAAAATAGAATTCCAGTATGATGCAATTTCCCGTAAATTTAGTGGAGAAGGGCAGTTTGGTATTTCTCAAGGAGAATTCTTCTACTTTAAAAATAATTTTTACATTAATGATGGATTTGTGAGTTTCAAGCCAGATGATAAAACAGGAAAATTTAATATTGAAATGCAATTCTCGGCAACCTACCGTAGTTATGATGAAGAGGGAAATCTCGTTGATATTATATTGACTGTACCAAAATCACCGATCAATAATTTGGATCTCTCGTTTACCAGTAAACCACAGTTACCAATAGAAAAAGTCATGCAACTGCTCGGACAAAGTTTGACAGGAACTGGCGACAATTCTGTTGCCTCGGTTGCAAGTGCAGCAACCAGTGTTGCAACAAGTCTTGGATTTATCAATATTGGTGGATTATCTGAATTGAATACAAATATAGCGAAAACATTACATCTGGATAGTTTCTCATTCAGAAGTAATATCGTTGAAAATGTATTAGCTGAAGCAATCGACAGTGATAACACAGAAAATACATATTCATCTTTGTCGAAATACTTGGATAACACAACCATTTATATGGAAAAATACATCTCTGATAATTCGCATCTGCAATTAATGCTTAATTTGGTTGCTAGTAAGAAAAAAGGAGTTGCAAAATTCTTTGCAGATGACCTTTCTATGGACCTACAAATAAGTGATGAATTAACCACACCACTATGTAATATATCCCTCTTTACCACACCGGAACAGTTGTCTATACCCGATGTTTTAGATAATATGGGTTTCAGTGTAACTAAGACAATTTACTTTCGTTAATATAGGTAAGAGATAATATTCAGGAGTAACAATGAAAAAGAAGATTCTAGCTGTAGTACTACTATTAGCCATAGCAGCATCAAGCGTATTTGCCGAATGGTACGATGGATTAAAAATTAATGATATCACTTACGATGGTATTGTGAATGCACCAACAGATGATATTAAAGACATCATTTATCACTATAAAGGTCAAAATTATAGCGATGAATTATTAGCTAAGTTACAAAATGACTTCAAAAATCTTGGTTATTTTACCTATTTTTATCCAGAAGCAACAAAGGATGCAAATGATTCCATGCAGATGAACATTGCCTTCCACTTCTATGAAGTTCCTTTGTTAAAGACCATTACCATTACCGGTAATGACAAAGAAAAAACAGATACCCTTATTAAAGAATCTGGTCTTGAAATAGGCACATTCTATAAAGGTTCTGAGCTTGCACTTGCAAAGAAAAAATTATCTGATTTTTATGCAAGTAAAGGGTATGCTGATGTAACAATCGAAGGTAATTTAGTTACCGATGATAAAACATCCACCGTTGCCGTTACCTTAAATATTAAAGAGAACAAACAGGTTGTTATTGGTGAGATTGGCTTCTCCGGTAATACCACTATTGCAAGTGATATTTTAAAAGGAAAAGTTTCAAGTAAAACTCGATCTTTCTTCAATAATGGATATTATGATCCTGCATCCATTGAACAAGATAAACAATCCTTAACTGATTATTATCAAAGCATTGGGTACGTCTTTGTGCAAATTGGTGAGCCAGAACTCGTTGATATTACCAAAGCAGATGATACCTTTAAAAGGGTAAAGGTTGTCTTCCCTATTGAAGAAGGAAATGTATGGTCTTTAGGCGATGTAAGCGTTATTGGAAATACGACCTATAGTGATAGCACCTTATTGAATTTAATTAAAATGAAAAAAGGTGATGTCTTAGACTTCTCAACGTTTAAAGAACAACTTCAAGCGGTTTCTACTTTATACTATGATAATGGGTATATCTATTTTAATTTAATTCCTTCTCAGATAAAAAATGATGAGACTCATACCATTGACTTCCAATTAAAAATTGCTGAAGGGACACAAGCTAAAATTGGTACCATTTCATTAACAGGTTATGGCGATACCCAACCACAAGTATACTTGCGTGAAATAACCATGAAAGAAGGGGATGTTTTCTCACGATCTGCATTAATTAAATCCATGCAAAATCTGCAAAACACAGGACTTCTTTCCGATATTACCTACGATATCCAAGATACCGATAATAAAGAAGAAGTAAACATTGTCTTTAATTTGGTAGAAGGTGGACAAAAGAATGTTTCCTTCGGTGCAACGTTTGGTGGAACTACCTCCGATTTCCCAATTTCCGGTTTCTTAACATGGAGTGATAATAACTTCTCAGGAAGTGGTAATAGCCTTTCTGTATCAACCACATTAGGTTCTACATCACAATCACTTACAACCAGTTATACCGATGATTACTTCGGTGATATTCCTTGGTCCAATAGTTATTCTTTGACCTTAAAACATTCAGAGGAAGATGATGTACTACAGAGAGGAACCGGTAGTGATTATTACAGTGGTCACTCAAGCGATGAAGCGTATCCTCTTGGCTATGACAGTTATGAGGCATATGAAGCAGCAGACAATGCAACACCATCTGAAAATTACTTAATGAGTTATGAATACTGGAGAGTAGCACTTGGCTACAACACCGGTTATTCTTGGAAATACCAACCAGGTACATTAAAAGCATCAACAGGTCTTTCCATCGGTGTTAATAGAGCTTCATATGATGATAGCTACGACCCATATAGTTATTTGATTAAAGAATACAATGAAGGATGGAAATTCAGTAACGTCCTTTCCCTTGGTCTTTCTTGGGATGGAAGAGATTTGATTTCAGGTACCACCAAAGGATATTTACTCTCTCAAACTTTCTCCTATGCTGGAGGCATCCTTGGTGGGCTTTCCAACTATATCAAGAGTGCAACATCAGCTTCGGTGTATCATAAAATAGGTGAAATGAAGATTAATGGACAACAAAGAAATTTCATTGCTTCATTCTCCTCTTCAATGAGTTTCATGCTTCCTCAATATGTTCTTTCCGATGGTAGTTGGAACTCAACGGCACAGGAAGGAGCAACCAGTAGTGAAATGTTATACATCGATGGTATGACCACTGCTCTGGGACATGATTCAGTCACTGACCAAGCCTTCCTCTTTGATAATAAATTATCAGTTGAAACAACCGTGATCTCAAATCTCCTTGCATGGGATACCTTTATCAGTGCAACAACGGTCAAGGAATACTTAGCAGATCTTACCATGGATCCTACCGATTACACATGGTATTATGCTATTGCTACCGGTTTGAAGATTAAGATCGCAAGTCTCCCAATTGGTTTATATTTGGTAAAAGATGCAACATGGGATAGTTCAGATGGATTAGAATGGCAAGAAGGATCACTGTTTGACTTCGGTGATGATATCTTAAACGGTATGTCGCTTGTCCTCTCCATTTCAACCAATTATTTCTAAAATTTCTGCTCTCTTTGTGTAAGAGAAGCAAAAAGTAAAATATTCCACGAGGGGAACACAACACTTCGTGGAATTTTTTTATCCTGACCATACTGACAATTGATGATTTCATCTTTTAAGAAAAGTCAAAAATGTGTATACTCAGTCCATGGCAAAAAACACAGTTACACCTATGATGGCACAATACAATGACATCAAAGCAGAAAATAAAGATAAGATTCTCTTTTTTAGACTCGGCGACTTCTATGAAATGTTCGATAGCGATGCTATTGAAGTATCACGTTTACTCAATTTAACGCTCACACATAGGGCAAAACAACCCATGTGCGGTATTCCTTATCATGCAGCTAAAACCTATATCAAAAGGCTTCTTGATGAAGGGAAAAAGATTGCCATCTGTGAACAGATGGAACTTTCAACCGATGGTAAATCAATAGCAAAAAGAAAAGTGGTACAAGTCATAACCCCAGCCACTGTTGTAGATGATGACTTTCTCAACTCACGAGAAAGTAGCTATCTGTTATGTCTCAAATTGGACAAAAAGTATATTCGCGCCGCTTATAGTGATATTACCAGCGGTGAGTTTTGTCTCAAATCAATCGAATACGATAGTGAATATAACAGCTTACGCTCATTTCTTCTTTCTCTTTCGCCAAAAGAAATTCTCGCAAATGAAGACGACTATTTTGTGTACCCAAAATATGCCCATATCCTTGATGAAACCAATGCAATGGTAACGCCACTGTCAGCGCAACATTTCCAAAAGAGGGCAGCTTTCAAAATATTATGTAATCGAGTAGAAGTGACGAACCTCAGAATGTTTGGTATCGAAGATAAAGAACCAACCATTGGTGCAGGTGGTGCCTTGATGTACTATCTTGAACAAACAGCAATGAGTTCTTTAAACCAAATTACTGGTTACACCTTGAAAAGCGATGTAAACTCTTTAAAAATTGATGCATCAAGTTTGAGAAGTCTCGAGATATTGCAAAATACGCAAGATGGGGGAAAAGGTCATACCTTATATGCAACCATCGACAAAACACTTACCAGTGGTGGAGCACGACTCTTAAAGAAATGGTTAAGCAATCCTCTTATTAATGAGGAAAAATTGCTTGCACGCCAAGATTGGGTCGATTTCTTTACAAAGAGTAAAGAAGAAAGAGGAAGAGTAAGAGAGTGCCTCTCAAGTGTTCTTGATCTCGTTCGTCTGACCACACGAATAACCATGAAACGAAATAGTCCCTCTGATCTTCTGGGTATCAGCAGAACAGCACAATCCTTCTTTTCTCTCGTAACCCATGACTGGGATACCTATGGACAACTGGTTGATGGAAGTATTTTAGAAGAAGGGGAAAGAGATAAAGTCTCGAGTATCAGTGAAGAAGGATTACAAACCCTCCTTCAGCTTGTGGAAGAAATTAACCGTGCTATTAAAGAAAATGTCGAAGGACTCTTTCAAGAAGGAAGAGTTATTCGCGATGGATATGATAGTAAATTAGACGAACTGAGAAAAATCAAAAATGGCAGTAGCAAAATTCTCAATGAGTATCTTGCCCGCGTCAAAGAAGAAATGGGTATTGATAAAGTTAAATTAGGACAGAACCGTATTATTGGTCACTACATAGAAATTAGTAAAGCCAATAGCAGTAAAGTGCTTCCTTCTTTTATCCGCAAACAAACACTGGTCAATGCAGAACGCTATACAAGTGTTGAACTCTCTGAATTAGATCAACAAATTAATCAAGGCAGTTTTGCTTCTGAAGAAAGAGAAAAACAAGTCTATAAAGCGCTGGTTGATAAAGTTGCCCAGCAACAAGATTTACTCTTAGCCTTAGGCAATACCTTAAGTCGAATTGATGTTCTGCAGGCCTTAGCAACCATCGCGCAAGAGATGAACTATTGTCGTCCTCAATTCACTCAAGAAGATTCAATTGATATTGTCAAAGGACGCCATGCTGTGGTGGAAAAACAACTCGGACCGGGTAATTTCGTGTCAAACGATTTGAAATTTACCTCAGAAGGAAAACGATTTGCCCTGATTACCGGTCCCAATATGGCAGGTAAATCAACCTACCTCAGGCAATGTGCTTTAATTATTGTTTTGGCTCAAATTGGCTCATTTGTTCCAGCAGAAAGGTGCACCCTTTCCTTAGTTGATAAACTGTTTTGCCGCGTAGGAGCTTCAGATAACCTTGCACGAGGAGAGTCAACCTTCATGGTAGAGATGCAAGAAGCTGCGCATATCCTTCGTACCGCAACGCGTAAATCATTTGTCATTATGGATGAAATTGGAAGAGGTACGAGTACCCAAGATGGTATGAGTTTAGCCTCTGCCTTTATGAGTCATCTGGTATCGCTTGGAAGCAAAACATTATTTGCAACCCATTATCATGAACTCACTACCTATGATACCTCATCCGTTCTTCTCAAAACATTAAAAGTTGAAGAGCAGGGGAAATCTATTATCTTTGTGCGTAAAGTGGTTGATGGCATTGCTACTTCTTCCTATGGCCTCCATGTTGCTAAGATGGCAGGAGTTCCCAGTAAAATATTAAAAGAAGCTTCTCGTTTCCAAACAAAGTATTTTGGAAGCTATAGTAGTGGCTCAATGGATATGGATCTCTTTTCAAGTTTTATGTTAGATGAAATGGAGAAAAAAGAAAAACAAAAAGAGGGTACAGAAGATCCTCTGATAACACTTTCTCCTGTTGTCGAAGAAGTTGAAAACTTTGATCTTGATCGAGCAACACCCATGCAAGCGATGATGTTTATCCAAAAACTGAAAGATGAAATTGAAGAGAGTAAGGAGGTAAAGGAATGATGCACTATGCCTATTATCCCTTTGCGTTAGGATTCTTTCAGATTGGATATGAAAATGAGGTGCTCCTTTCGTTGAAAAAGGTTGAAAAAAGTGCAGAGCAAAATGAAACCTGTTGCTTTACCGATACAATTTATCACCAACTTGAAGCGTATTTAAGGGGAGAGAGGAAGTGTTTTGACCTTTCTTTCTCACTGAAAGGAACAGCATTTCAAAAAAAAGTTTGGCACGCTTTGTGTCAAATTCCTTATGGTGAAACACGTAGTTATCAAGAGATTGCTATCGCAATTCATAATCCAAAAGCGTGCAGAGCAGTTGGCAATGCCAACAATAAAAATCCCATAGCTCTTATTGTTCCCTGTCACCGTGTTATTGGCGCAAACGGGAATTTGGTAGGATATGCTGGGGGTCTTGAAATGAAAAAATATTTACTCACTATTGAAAAAACGGCACGAGAAAAGAAAGAATAATTCCTCTCATTTTTATCCTTTTTTGCTAAAATTTGTCTCTGAAGGATAAAAAAAGAAGCGCTTTATACAAAAAACACCTTTTATTTATTTATTTTTATCAATTATTTGCATCAAAGAAATTTGAAATGAGCGCACGAGAAAAGTAAATACACGCTCATTTATGATATATTCGGTGATATTATCATGATTATTATTGAATATATCCATATATAGTAATATTTTATCATATTAAGCGTCTCTCTACTTGACAATTGCTCATCAATTCTCTAATCTAAAGACAGTTAAATAAAGTTGATTTTTGGGGACCTGCGAAGGGTCCCTTTATTATTAATTTTTTTGTATGAAAGGAAAGAAATTATTTGAAGAACACAATTACAAAGAACCAATTGTATCTTGAATATCAACCTCTCGTCGCTTCCCTTGGTGTTGAAATAGTCAACATCATGGCAAGCGAAACTCCAGAAGAATATAAGATGAGTTTAATCATCGTCTTAAAAGATGGAGTTGTTGGGGTGAATGAATGTTCAAGGGTTCACAAGATCATCAAAACAAGGATGACGGTTCAGCTACCACCAGAAGAATACCTCAACTTAGAAGTATCAACTCCAGGTTTGCAAAGAACATTAGAGGATGCACATGAATTTTCACTTTTTTGTGGAAAGAGAGTAAGGGTATTATTACCATCTCTTCAAAAGTGGGTATCAGGGATCATTGCTTCAACGAATGAAGACAGTGTCACATTGTCTAATTGTATCGTGGAGGAAGATGAAAAAAGTAAAGATGAACTTATGAAAATTTCTTTTGACTCGATACAAAAAGCTAAGTTAGAATATATTTGGGAGGATAGATCACATGGGAACTGATCTAAGCGCTGCAATTACGTCAATGATAGAGGAAAAGGGTATATCACAAGACCTTGTTTTAACCACCATTGAAAGTTTCCTTAAGGCAGCATACAAGAGAAAATACGGAACCGATGATAATGCGGTTGTTAAATTCAATGATGACTTTAGTAACGTTGAACTTTTTGCAAAAAAAGAAATAGTTGATGATGAACACTTCTATGAAGAAATGTTCGAAATTCCTATTGAAGACGCAAAAAAATTGGATGCAGACTGCGAAATTGGTGATGTTTTGCTCATTCCAATTGACATCAACAAAGAATTTGATAGAATTAGTGTACAGAGTGCAAAACAAAAAGCACATCAAGATTTTAGAGATATCCAAAAGGATTCTATCTATAGCGAATTTAAGACCAAAGAAGGTCAACTCATTATTGGTTATTATAACCGACAAGTACGAGGTGATATTTTCGTTGATATTGGGAGCACAGAAGGTATTCTTCCTCGTCGTTTCCAGTCTCCTCGAGAAACATATGGTCAAGATGAAAAGATTAAATGTTTTGTTGAAAAAGTTGAAAAAGGTGACCGTGGCGTGAGAGTTGTTCTTTCCCGTACCAGTCCTGAACTTGTCAAACAACTCTTTGATCTTGAAGTCCCTGAAATTGCAAATGGTCAAATTGAGATTAATGCAATTGCAAGAGAAGCTGGCTTTAGAACAAAAGTTGCCGTTTCCTCAAACACTCCAGACATTGATCCAGTTGGTGCATGTGTTGGTCTAAAAGGTAACAGAATTCAAACAGTTATTAATGAATTAGAAGGTGAAAAGATTGATATTCTTCATTATGATAGCAATCCAATCAACTTTATAAAGAATGCACTGTCCCCTGCTCAAGTACAGGACGTAATCATTCTTGATAGACTTACCTATAGAGCTGTAGCAATTGTTGATGAAAGTCAACTTTCTCTCGCTATTGGTCGTGGTGGTACAAACGTTAAACTTGCTAAGAAACTGTGTGACTGGAAGATTGATGTAAAAACTCCAGAACAGTTTGGCGAAATGGACATTGCTGATACAGCTCGTCAAAGAGCCGAGTCTTTCTTTGCTCCTACTTTTGATTTGGATACTCCTGATGCAGAGGGTGAAGAAGAAATTGTAGCAACAGCTCATGAAGATGAAATTGTTTCTCCTGAAACAGAAACGAGCCCAGAAGAAGTTACTGCTCCAGAAGCAGAAACAGAAGCTGTTCCAGAAGAAATAGTTGAAAGTGGAATAGATGAGGAAGAACTTGAATTATCAACACTTCCTATTGCAAAGAACTTAATTCAAAAATTACAGTTCCATGACATCTATACTGTTGAAGAATATGTCAATTTATCTCTTCAAGACTTTAAGGAATTCGGAGACTTCTCAGATGAAGACTTAGCTTCAATACAAAGTGTTATTGAACAATATGTTGATATCGTAGATGAAGAAGAAGAACCAGAAGAAGTCGAATACAAGTGTCCAAATTGTGGTCACCCTGTAACAATTGATATGACTGAATGTCCAAATTGTGGAACTGGACTTGCTTTTGAAACAGTTGAAGAAGCTGAAGAAGAAACTGAAGAAGCTGATGAAACAGAAAGCACTGAAGAAGACACCACACCAGACGAAGAAACAAACGAAGAAAACGAGGAATAATCGAAATAAATGAGTGAAGTGAAAAAACCAACATTGATTAAGCAACCACATAGCAATTCTAGCGAAAAAGATACAACAACTGCATCTTCAAAGCCTGAACGCAAAAAAGTTGTAAGAGTCAAGAAAAAAGTGGTCGTAGTAAAGACCCAAACACAAAAAGTTGCTACTAAGATTTCTACCGCACCAACAGCTGGTGTAACTACAGCAAGAACGACATCGAGTCAAACTAAGCCTGTAGTAAAGAAAACAGCTACTGATGCAAAGGCTAGTTCTTCAGATGAAAAGAAGAAGAAAACTCTTGGTATTAGCAATAGCGAAAAATTAGGTAAGCCAGTCATTCGTAAGGGAGTATCTCCTTTACATAATGGTCCTGTCATTATTAGAACAAGTAAATTACCACCTGTTCCAAACCAAGGCCAAACAGCTAAGGCTCATGCAGAATGGCAAACAAAGAACCCTAAGGGAACAAAAGAAGAACCAGCTGTACCAAGTCGTGGACCACGAATTGCAGGTACCGTAGGTGGTAAACCAGCTCCAGGTTCAAGACCTCAGAGAAACTACAACCGTAATAATAACGGTGGTGGATATCAGGGTAATAACGGTGGTGGTTACCAAGGTAACAACAACGGTGGTGGATATCAGGGTAATCGCACAGGCGGATATCAAGGTAATAGCGGCACTGGTACAGGCGGCGGTTATAATAATCGTGGCGGTTACAATGCTGGAACTCCTCGACCAAGTACAGGTGGATATAATGGTAACCGCACAGGCGGATATCAAGGTAACAACAGTACTGGTGGTGGTTATAATGGCACTCGTCCAAACACTGGTCGTCCAGGTGGTTTTACGAACAATAGACCTGGTGGTTATAACAATAATAGACCTGGTGGTTTTAATAACAACAGACCTGGCGGTTATAACAATAACAGACCTGGTGGTTTTAATAACAACAGACCTGGTGGTTTCAACAATAACAGACCTGGTGGTTTTAATAACAACAGACCTGGCGGTTTCAACAATAACAGACCTGGTGGTAATAACAATGGTGGGGGCAGTCCTTCTATGGCCGAAGCTGGAAAATCTCAAAAGAGATCAACCAGAGGTAATAGAAAAACTTACCAGAGAAATGATGCCAAGCAAGAGAAGGAATTCCAGATCCAGAGAAAGAGAGAACAGGCAGCAGCGAAACTTGCTTCCGTTCCAAAGAGTATCGATATGCTCGATTCAATCAGCGTTGCAGATCTTGCAAAGAAGATGAATCTTAAAGCGACAGATATTATTTCTAAACTCTTTACTCTTGGTCAGATGGTTACCATTAACCAAGCACTTGATTTCCCTACAGCTGAAATTATTGCAAGTGAATACAATTGTTCCGTACATAAGGTATCTCTTTATGATGAAACAGTTATTGAAACTGAAAATGATAGCGAAGAGGATATGGTTCCAAGAGCTCCTATTGTTACTGTCATGGGTCACGTTGACCATGGTAAAACGAAACTTCTTGATGCAATTCGTCAAGAAAACGTTGCAGGCGGAGAATTTGGTGGAATTACCCAGCATATTGGTGCTTATAAAGTTAAGATTAAAACTGGCGAAGATATTGTATTCTTAGATACTCCGGGACATGCTGCATTTACCATGATGAGAGCACGTGGTGCTCAGGTAACAGATATTGTTATTCTTGTTGTCGCAGCTAATGATGGTGTTATGCCTCAAACTCGTGAAGCTATCGACCATGCAAAAGCAGCAAAAGTACCTATCATTGTAGCAATTAACAAATGTGATTTACCTGAAGCTAACCCTGAAAGAGTTATGCAACAGTTATCAGATCTTGGTTTAATGCCTGAAGATTGGGGTGGTTCAACTTTATATTGTAAGATTTCCGCTCTTAAGAAAGAAGGTATTGATGAATTACTCGAAACCGTTATGCTTCAAAGTGAAATCCTTGAATTAAAGGCTAATCCTGATTGTAGAGCAGAAGGTAAAGTTCTTGAATCAAGAATTGACCAGGGAAGAGGTACGGTTGCTACGGTACTTATCGAACGTGGTACATTACATCAGGGCGATTACTTTGTTGCTGGTATTTATTCAGGTAGAGTAAGAGCTATGTTTAATGATGCAGGAACAAAGATTAGCGAAGCTGGTCCCTCAACTCCTGTTGAGATAATTGGTCTCAGCAATATTCCAAGTGCAGGGGACCCGTTCCAGGTGACTGAGGACGAGAAACAAGCAAGAATGGTTGGTGCAAAGAGACAAGAGCTCAAGAAACTTGGTAGCATGGGAAGTGAAAATAAATTTACACTTGATACCATGTATAGCAAGATTAAAGAAGGCAACATGAAGGAACTGAGTGTTATCATCAAGGGTGATGTACAAGGTTCTGTTGAAGCTCTTCAGGGTTCACTTGAAAAATTATCAACTGATGAAATTAGACTAAATGTTATTCGTGCAAGTGCAGGTGCTATCATTGAAAGTGATATTACACTCGCATCAGCATCAGAAGCTTTGGTTATTGGTTTCAATGTAAGACCTACTCCTCGAGCACAGATTCTTGCAGATCAAGAAAAGGTTGAGATTCGCAAATACAATATTATTTATGATGTAGTAGACGATGTAACCGCTGCAATGGCTGGTATGTTATCACCAATCATTAAAGAAATTGAAATTGGTACAGTTGAAGTACGTAATACCTTTAAGGTGCCTAAGATTGGCTTGATTGCTGGTTGTTATGTAACATCAGGTAAGGTGAACCGTAAGAGTAAAGTGAGAGTTATTAGAGATAGTATTCAGGTTTCAAAAGAACTTATTTCTCTTACCAGCTTAAAGAGATTCAAGGATGATGCTAAGGAAGTTGCTTCCGGATTTGAATGTGGTATCGGCCTTGAAAATTTCCAAGACATTAAGGTTGGAGATATCTTTGAAGTTGTTGAGTTTAAAGAAGTTGCAAGAGATTTGAAAGGAGCTGAAATCAAATGAGTCAGTACAGTCAAGAAAGAATAGAATCTAAAATTGCTGAAGCCATAAGTACCATGATTGTTAAGGGTGAAATTAAAAACTCTAAAGTCAATTCCTTATGTTCAGTAAGTAAAGTTTCTCTTTCCCATGACAATTCGTACGCTACCATTTACATTTCTTCATTCTTAAATGATGGAGCTTTGGAAAAAAGTATTGAGGGGCTGCAGAGCGCAGCCTCCTTTATACAAGGTAGAGTAGGTAGATTCCTGGGAACTAAAAACACCCCTCGGTTGACTTTTAAAAAAGATACAAGCTATCGTGATGCACAAAAAATCAATGATTTAATTGATTCTGTAGTAAAGAGCGATGGGAAATAGGGCATCAATACTCCTGATTGACAAAGAGAGTGGTTATACATCCTTTCGGTCTTTAGGAGCTATTAAAAGAAAAGTTGACAAAAAAGTAGGTCATTGTGGCACTCTAGATAAGTTTGCCCATGGTCTACTTATTGTATTAACAGGACCTTTTACCAAGCTCAATATGCTTTTTTCAGGAATGGATAAAAGCTATCGAGCTTGTATAAGATTTGGTGAAGAAACAGCGACACTCGATCCTGAAGGGGAAGTAATTGCTACGGCAGAACTTCCAACTTTAGAGGTAATTGAAGACGCTATAAAAAATCAGTTTACAGGAAATATACTGCAAGCTCCTCCCATTTACTCTGCAATCCATGTCAATGGAAAAAGAGCCTATAAACTGGCAAGAGAAGGTGTTGAAATTGAGATGGAAAAACGTCCAATTACCATTAGCGCCTTTGATATTATCAGTTTTGATGGAAGGGATTTGATTTGTGATATTACCGTTTCCAAAGGTACGTATATTCGAAGTATCGCACGAGACCTTGGTCTTGCCTGCGGAAGCCGTGGTTATTTAACAGATTTAGAAAGAACTTCAATTGGCCCATTCCGTATTGAAGAAGCAGTATCCGCAGATGATGATCAAGCAATGTTTGCAATGCTCAGTAAAAGGGAAGAATACTTAAAGAGACTTGGTCTCTGTTCTTCTACTACCATTTCCGATTCTGCCTTTCATACCGTTGAAAACGGAAGAAAGCCTTTTGCTCATGAATTGACCTACACTGAGGGAGATAAGCATTGTAAATACAGCTTGCTTCACAGTGAAGATGGTGTTTTACGAGCAATCCTTGAAATTGAGGAACAAACAGGAGACTGTAGTAAGATTTTTTGTCAGATAAAGCAGGAAGAGCATGATAAGTTATAAGTTTGATACCTTTTGCAAAGAGAAACCTTTGGCAGGTAAAAGAATAAACCTCGCTATTGGAGTTTTTGATGGCGTACACAAAGGTCATCTTTGCATTCTTAATCATTGCTTAGTTGAAAAGTATAAAGAAAGTCTTTCTGTTGTTATGACATTCAATGTGAATCCTAAAATGAGAGCAGGTAAAATAACCAAAAACCTGCCTCTTACTACGTATACACAACGAAGAGCTATTTTTGAAGAAATGGGATTTGATAGAGAGATAGTTATTGACTTTTCTGTTGAATTCAGTAAACTAAGCGCAGACAAGTTCTTTGATTTAATTACTGATTCAGTAATTCTTGACAAAGTAATCGTCGGAGAAGATTTTAGATGTGGTGAACCCAGTACGTCTTATGGGCCTATTGAGCTACAAAAATATCTGATTCGAAAAGGTTTGAAGACTACGGTTGTTGTTCCATCTCCTGTCTTAGACAGTAGAAAAAATATCATCAGTAGTACTTTGATCCGGAAACAGCTTGTTCAGGGCAATATGGACGTTGTTCAAAATTTGCTCGGCAGACCGTATCTGCTGGATTTGGGGTCTACACCTTCCCATGTTTCCGGTAACGGTTTGGTAATGAAGAGAGAAGATATTATGCAGCTACTTCCTTTGCAAGGTATATATGATGCAAAGTTAGTGGGAAATGGACGGCATGTTACACTCAAATTGAGTAAAAACCTGCTTGAAATTGAAAATGTTGATCCTTCTCTGTTACAAATAAATAGATTGGAAATAACCAATCAAAAGGGTATTTAAGATGATTACAAAAGAACAAAAAGCAGAAATTATTGCTAAGTTTGGTGGTGAAACTACTAACACAGGTAGCACACAGGTTCAGGTAGCTTTATTAACAGCTCGTATCAATGACCTTCAGGGACATTTCAAGGCAAACCCAAAAGACCATGCAGGTCGTCGTGGTCTCCTTAAGATGGTTGGACAGAGAAGAAGACTTCTTCGTTATTTGAGCAACAATGATATTAATGCTTATAGAGAATTAATCAAGGAACTTTCACTCAGAAAGTAACAGACCTTGGACCATTAAAAACCCGCCACTTGTTGGTGGGTTTTTGCATTATTATGAAAAATTGTGAGAAACATGCTGAGAATCAATTTTTTGCTGTTTTGTGAGCCAACCGCTGTATTCCCATCATAAATGAGATTATTTGTGTTAATTTTACAAAGCGGCCTCAACTCGATGCAGAAAAGAACTGTTTATCTCTTGCAAGATATCCAAAATTCTATAATAATTGAATAGCAATTGAATAGCAATTTAATTGCAAAAATAAAGAACTTTCTGATAGTTCCATCCTATTGGATTTTCTCTAAGAGTCATCCTCATGAAGGAAGACTTCTATGGAAAATTGTAATAGGAACCTTGAACTACCAGAAAAAAGGAAATTTTATGTTTGAAGTAAAAAAAACTAGTGTTCGTATCGGAAATGGCGAACTAGTCTTTGAAACCGGCAAAATTGCCAAACAAGCAAACGGTTCAGTGTATGCCCATTATGAAGGTAGTGCAGTTGAAGCATCAGTATGTTGTGGACATGCACCAACAGAAGCTCTTGATTATGTACCTCTTTCCGTAGAATACAATGAAAAATTCTATGCAGCAGGAAAGATTCCTGGTGGTTACTTAAAGAGAGAAGCAAGACCAAAAGACAAGGAAATCCTTGTAAGCCGACTTATCGACCGTCCTATGAGACCATTGTTCGATAAGGCATTTGGTAGAGAAATTCAGGTAGTACCTACCGTAGTTTCAACTGACCAAATAAACACTCCAGATATCATTGCAATCAACGCAGCATCCTGTGCTGTAACAATCAGTGATATTCCTTTCAACGGCCCTATTGCTGCGGTAAGAATGGCTAAAATTGGTGATGAATATATCGTAAACCCAACATTCCAACAGATTGAAAAATCTGACATGGATATTGTTGTTGGTGGTACGATGGTTGGTATTACCATGGTTGAAGGTGGTGCTAAAGAAGTAAGTGAAGAAGTAATGCTCGAAGCTATTGCTCTTGCACACCCAGTTATCAAGCAGATTTGTGAAGCTCAAATTGAACTCAAAAAACTTGCTGGTAAAGAAAAACTTCCTGTATTCCACGAAGATGTAGATCTTTCATGGCTCGAACCAGTTAAGGCTGTTGCAACACCACTCGTAAAAGAAGCATCATTTGTTATCGGTAAGCTCAAAAAGCAGAATGCTCTTGCTGCTGCTCGTGAAACAGTTGATACTCAATTTGCTGAACTCATCGCAGAAGATCCTAAGCGTCCAGCTCAAGTGAGTGCAATGTTTGAAGATTTAACCTACACAATTCTCAGAAAATCTATCCTCGACGATGGTATTCGAACAGATGGAAGAAAGGTTACTGATATTCGTCCTATTACTTGTGAAGTTGGTGTTCTTCCAAAGACACACGGTTCAGCTTTATTTACACGTGGTGAAACACAAAGTTTAGCAACAACAACACTTGGTACTGCAGGTGACGAACAAATGTTTGATGATATTGATGGAGATAAGAGATTTACTAATTTCATGCTTCATTATAACTTCCCTCCATATTCTGTTGGTGAATGTGGTAGATTATCAACAGGTAGAAGAGAAATTGGACATGGTCATTTAGCACAAAGAGCTCTTTCTGCTGTACTTCCAAGTAAAGAAGAATTCCCTTACACCATTCGTGTTGTTTCTGACATCATGGAAAGTAATGGTAGTTCTTCCATGGCAAGTGTATGTGGTGGTTGTCTTTCATTAATGGATGCTGGTGTACCTATTAAGAAACCTGTAGCTGGTGTTGCAATGGGACTTATCACAGAAGGCGCTGACTACTCTAAGTATGTTATTCTTTCTGATATCCTTGGTGAAGAAGATCACCTTGGTGATATGGACTTTAAAGTAACTGGTACAGAAGATGGTATTACTGCTTTCCAGATGGATATTAAAATTGCTGGTGTTACTCCTGAACTCATGAGTAAAGCACTTTCTCAGGCTAAGGAAGGAAGACTCCATATTCTTGGTATCATGAAGAAAGCTCTTGCAAAACCTCGTGCAGATGTCAATGAAAACGCTCCTAAGATTCTCACAATGAAAGTTGCTGAAGATAAAATTGGTGCAGTTATTGGTACTGGTGGTAAGACCATTAAGGGTATCGCTGCTCAAAGTGGTGCTGAAGTAAACATTGCAGACGATGGAACTATCACAATCTACGGTCCTAATGGTGCAGCTGCACAAATGGCTAAGGATTTAGTAAAACAAATTATTGAAGAACCAGAAGTTGGCCGTATCTATAATGGTACCGTTAAGAGAATTATGGACTTTGGTGCATTTGTTGAAATTCTTCCAGGAAAGGAAGGTCTTTGTCATATTTCTAAGCTTTCAAAGCAGAGAGTAAACAATGTATCTGATGTGCTGAAAGAAGGACAAGAAATTCCTGTTAAGTTGATGGAAGTTGACAGACAGAATCGTCTTAACTTAAGTTATGTTGATGCACTTATCGATCTTGAAAAGAAAGGTACTGATAAGTAATGGCTGATATAACTGTTCAAGTTATTGTAGAGGAAGGAGCAGTCCTTCCTTTACAAACAACTTCTTGGAGTGCGGGTTCAGATTTAAGTGCCAAATTAGACGCTGATATCACCCTCGCTCCCATGCAGAGAGCTCTGATTCCAACAGGGCTAAAGCTTTCTATTCCTGAAGGGTATGAAGGACAAGTAAGACCACGTAGTGGTCTTGCTCTTCGTCATGGAATTACCGTTTTAAATACTCCAGGAACGATTGACGCAGACTATCGTGGTGAAGTAAAAGTCATTTTAATTAACCTTGGTAGCGAAGATTTCATCATTAAAAATGGAGAACGAATTGCCCAACTTGTCATTGCTCCAACGTGTAGTACTGACTATGTTTCAGTACAAACTCTGAGTGATACAGAAAGAGGTGAGGGCGGCTTCGGTTCTACTGGAGTTTAGTTTGGGAAAGAAAAAGGCTTCATATTCTCTTGCTATGAGATATGTAGGCAGGCAATACCTGCTCTCTTTTTTTGTGGCCTTTATTTTTTTCTTTCTCATTTTCTTCGTAAACCAAATTTTACTCTTGGCAAAACAAATACCAATGGAAAAAATAGCAATTAAGCCTCTTTTTCTTTTGGTATTGTTTGCTATTCCCCAATTTCTTCTCTATACCATTCCCTTCGCTTCTCTCACAGGAGCATCAATGGCTATTGGAGAATTTGGTTCTACCAATGAAATACTCGCACTCAGGTCGGTAGGTTTTCCTTTGAGAAGAATTTATCAACCTATCATTATTCTCTCTTTAGTGCTTTCTTTAGGAACTTATCTTATTAGTGATGTGGTACTTCCTTATTCAGCCACACAGTATAAAAAACTCTATACAGGTCTGTTGACCTCTTTGCCAACCTTAGACTTTAAAAGTAACAGCAGTAATAAAATAGGAAACATTATCTTTGCAAATGGGGAAGTTGATGACAATACGATCAAACAACTTATCATCATACAAAAGACATCAAGCAATGATAATCAAATTCTTTCGAGTCCCAAAGGCACTTTATATGCTACAGATGTCGATAACTATGTCTATGATATTCAATTAGAAAATCCAGAACTCATCGAAACAAAAAAGAATAATCTCAATGATTGGAGCCTCGCTACCGGAAGTAAAGCCGATTTTTACATTGACTTAACCTCACAAATCCAAGGAATCAATAAAAATTTTCCTTCTCATTTATCGAGTGCGGTATTACACCAGAAAATTGATAAACTTTTACCCGATTACACAGAAGATAGAAGAGAATGGATACAGGATCAACAAAGGGAAAATGATATTATTGCTGCGGAACTCAACAAGGAAAATCCAGACTTTAATATTATCACCAATGCAAGTGCCGAGAAAGAGAGATTGCGCAATAATCAACCGGTCAATTTTTATTTACAATACTACAGAGCTGAATTAAACAAAAAACGTGCACTCTCCATGGCTTGTTTCTTTTTAGTCTTTATGACTTTTCCGCTCAGTTTCATCCGTTTTAAACATGGAAAGTTTGTAGGATTTGGTGTCTCAATGCTTGTAGCAGTGAGCTACTGGTACCTGCTCTTCTTTTGTCAATTACAAATCTTCTCAACAGCACTCAACCCTGCATTCTTACTGTGGCTTCCTGACATGGTACTCTTTGTCGTAGGAATCCTTTTAATAAAGTTGAGACAAACCTCATGAAAATACTAGATAAATTTACTCTTTTTTCCGTTATAAAAATACTCTTTTTTACCGTACTCCTCTGTACCCTGATGCTTTTGTCTGTTGATTTATTCAGCAAATTCGATTCATATGCACAACATTCGACCCCTTTTGCGGTGATTGTGAAAAACACCATTCTCTATGGTCCTTCTGCAATTGTGTTAATACTTCCACCAGCGACACTTTTTACCTTAACGTTCTTTCTCTCACAACTGTATGCAAACAATGAGATTATTGCATTAATGAGTAGCGGGTTTTCAATGAAACGCATTCTTACGCCATTGTTACTCTTTACCTTATTACTCTCCTGTGGTGCTTTTTTCTTCAATGAAGATATTGCAATTCCCATGGAGAATGTACGTCAAACACAATTAGATGATTTGTTTGGCGATTACTCCAAAAATGATAATGCGAATATTACCTTATTTGATAATGAGCAAGGGTATATTATTAATGCAAACAGATATATTGAAAAAAGCAAAACGCTTACCTATGTAACCTTCATTATTCTTGATAAAGAGGGAAGAGTGCAGACAAAAGTTTCCAGTGATAAAGCAAGCTATAACCAAGGAGTTTGGCACTTTAATAATCCTCTTATCACAACAAGAGACACCAATACATTACTTCGTACAGCTGTTCCCGATTACACCAGTGAGCTGTTAGCAAACGTCACACCAAAAGAATTTAGAAACAATAGTAATGATATTGATACCATGGAACTTACCAGTGCATTGAGTCATCTCCACAATGTCCATACACTTGATAGAGCAACGTGGTATGTTGAAGCAACAGAGTTTTATGATCGACTCTTTATGCCTCTTACCATTTTTGTGATGGCTTGGATTGCATGTCTGACCGATTATCGTAACAAAAGAAACGTTTTTTTGTTCTCAATCTTCAATTCAATTGTCATAGCGCTTGTATATTATGTAGGAAAAATGTTATTACAAATCATGTCTCGTCAAATGGCGGTTGAACCAATAGTGGCTATTATTGTTCCCTATATTGTGATATTCTTCCTTCCATATCTTACAAGGCTCATAGGATTAAAAAATGAATGATTTAATATATAAAAAGATTCATCAAGACGCCGGCAGTAAAGCACGACTGGGAGAAGTTACCCTCGGTCATGGAGTGGTACAAACTCCAGCATTTATGCCTGTTGGAACAAACGGTACAGTAAAGGGTATCTACCATAAAACTGTAAAAGACATCGGATATAACCTTATTCTTGCAAACACCTATCATATGTATCTCAGGCCAGGTACAGAGGTATTAGACAGCTTCGGTGGTCTTCATAACTTCTCTAACTGGAAAGGAAACATTTTAACAGATAGTGGTGGTTTTCAGGTATTTTCCCTTTCAGGATTGCGTAAAATTAAAGAAAGTGGTGTCCATTTTCAGTCACATATCGACGGATCTCGTCATATTTTTACCCCTGAAAAAGTCATCAATATTCAAAAATCCATTGGAAGTGATATCTGTATGGTTCTTGATGTTTGTACGGCTCCTAAAATTACCTATAAAGCTGCAAAAGAAGCAATGACAATTACCCATAGTTGGGCACACCGTTCAAAGGTTGAAGTTGAAAAACTTGGAGAAAGTTTCCATGGTAAACCATTCGGTATTGTTCAAGGTAACTTCTTTAAAGATTTACGAAAAGAAAGTGCAGAATATATTTCTTCCCTCGATTTCCCAGGCATTGCCATTGGTGGATTATCCGTTGGAGAAGAAAAGAATGAATTCTATGATTACCTCAGCTATACCGCTGAATACATCGATCCAAGCAAACCCCATTATGTCATGGGTATTGGTAGTCCTGATTATATTCTTGCAGCAGTAGAAAACGGTATTGATCTCTTTGATTGTGTCCTTGCAACTCGAATGGCACGTAATGGTGCAGTATATACCGATGATGGTGTTATTGCTCTCAAAAAGGCTGTTCATACATTTGATCATGGTCCGATTCAAGAAGGCTGTACCTGTGAAGCTTGTCAACATTATTCACGAGGATATATGCATCATATGATTAAATGTGGTGAAATGCTTGGTGGTATGATGGCAACAGAACATAACCTCACATACTTGTACAATTTCATGGAACGAGTAAGAGCGGCTATTAGAGAAGATCGATTCACCCAATTTAAGAGAGAGTACCTTGAGAGATTCTACAGTCAAGGAAAATAAAAAACATAGCATGCAGGTTATGGCTTGTACTCTTGCCTCTCGCATCCTTGGTTTAGTCAAGGCGAGGGCATTGACGTCTGCTTTTGGAGCAGGAGCCGTAGCCGATGTTATTAATGTTGCATATTTCTTCCCCAACAGCTTACGAAAACTTTTTGCTGAAGGGGCAGCCGATGCAGCCATTATTCCTGGTTTTTCTCGTCTTGACGACAAGGAAAGCCGGAGTAAATTATTATCGATCATTACATCGTTCCAAATCGCTTTATTTGCTATTATTATTTCATTGACGTTCATTTTTCGCTATCAACTCTTTGATTTAATGAGCAATTTTACCGGCGAAAGCTTAACTCTTGGAAGTAATCTTCTTCCGCTCTTCATGATTTTTTTAGCAATTCTTTCCATAGCAACAGTCTTTTGGTCATTGCTTAAATGTGATAGGAAATTTTTACTTGCCTCTCTTGCACCCTTATTTTGCTCCGTTGCAATCATTTTCTTCTTACTCTATTTCACCCCTGTATTAGGGCCTTTTTCCATGGCCTACGGCTGTATTGTCGGTGCCATACTCCAGTTAATCTACTGTGTCATCTTAGTCATACGGAGTCACTATTTTTTCACGCCTAACTTTCATTTCTCATCTCCTATCTTTCAAAAAACCTTACACGCATGGCTTGTGATTATTCTTTCCTCCGTTATTACGATTATCAGCCAACAATACTCTCAGTATTTGGCAAGTGGCCTTGAAATTGGAAGTGCCACAGCATATGCAAACGCAATTATCTTTTTTTCAGCACCATATGGCATCATCTTTAACGGAATCGTTGCTGTGGCTTTCACAGAGCTCTCAGACGCTCACGCTCATCAAGATACGGTACGTTTTAAGAATCAGCTCTCTTATGCTCTTACAGGCCTTATTTCATGGTTAGTACCATGTGCTATTGTTATGGGATTCTTACGTACTGAAATCATAGCAACTGTCTTACAAACAGGTAAATTTACCTTTCAATATACACTTCTCACTGCGACGGTATTGTTTCAACTGATGATAGGGCTTGTCATTGTTGCGCTCAAAGCATGTCTCTATAGAACGATGCTCAGCAGAGGTGAAGCTCACAAAACACTTCCTCTTACCATAGGGGAAGCAATTGTTGATATTATTCTCAGTACCATCCTCGTTCATACCTATCACAACGTAGCAAGTTTACCTCTAGCAGGGAATATCAGTGCAGGAATTTTTTTAATAATCTATGCCATCATATTGAAAAAAGATATCGATTTTACCGCTCTAATCTCGTACATGGGTAAAATTGTTCGTGTCAACATTCCAGTAACACTACTTTTACTGTTCTATAAGAGTTTTCACCTTTCTTGGTATCACAGTGGATCTTCTTTGAGAAATTTGGGTATCCTTTGTTTTGCTGGGTGTATCTTAGGACTGATTGTTTTGGCCAGTTATCAGATTGCAGGTATACCATTACTGACTTTTTTAAAAAAAACAAAAAAAATACAAAAATAAAATAAATGGGATAAAATAGCTTTCATTACCCATAATAAGCATTTTTTAATGATGATATGAAAAGAATTTACCTTTTATTTATACCTTTTTACCACTCAATTACCCCTCATAGAGGTTCTCTTATGTACTTCCAAAAAGCCTTTTTTGAATATTCTTTGTTGTTACTCTTGCTTAATAGTTATATATTACTTGGTAAAATTAACATTTGGACGTACTCAAACAATGCACTTCGCTTTAACACTTATTATTATCGCACTTTTTATTATACAATCAAACCATACAATCTCAGCAAAAGGTCGAGAAGGACACGGTATTGACTTTGCACATACCGTTCTTGGCTATAAAGATTGGGAAAATCTCAGAGAATGGAAAAGAACACTTCAAGCAAAAGATCCATTACTCTATACCATACAAATTCAAGATATACTCAGTAGAGCTGCTGCTATCGCAATCGATTTTAGCGGAACAGAGGGGAGCGAAAGTAATGATTTTTTCATCCTCGAAAGTTACTTTCAAATGAAGCAATTTAGTAAAAACTCCATTGATATTCCTCGTATTGATGATTTTCCAAGTCTAGGCTTTGGTATTATGCATCGACATTTTTGTCATTCAGGATTCTTTGTCGATAGAAGTAAAGCTGAAGATAGTTTGAAGGGAAGAATTATTGAAGAAGAAAAGACCAAGAAATTTGGTCTTGGTAAAAATAAATCACTCATTCCCGAAAAGATTCGTATTAATCATATACTCAATAGCAAAAGTCGATGGAAAATGGGAAGAACGGTCGTGTTAGTTCCTGCCGTAGCCAATGCCTTCAATTTGAATCTTTTCAGTAAAAGAGGAAGAAATTTAGCTCGCCTCATTGCCTGTGATGTTTATTATACCCATCTCATTGGAGATTACATCGTCGGGGCAACCGATCCACTTCCGACCTGGGCGAGGACGGTACGTAGGTTTAAAACAGATGTTGGGACAATTGGTGGATTCAATATCGTCAATAGAATTAAACTACATGCCATGTTTAAGCGCATCCCACAAACAGGAAATGATAAAAAAAATGCCCAAAAAGCATTACAGGTCATGAGTGAAGTATTCCCTCATGTGATTATGACTGAGCTACGAAGAAAAAAACTCACCACATATCTGAAATTAAAAGAAAATCATCGAGTGGCTAAAAATGAGATTGATGAAAAAAGAATTAAAGATAAATCAAAACCGAAAGAAAAAGTGCAAGTAAAAAAAACAGCCGAATAAAGGGGTTACAAACTTCAATATAAGCTGAATACCCTATGCATGAATACGTATGGTGATCAAAGGATAATCAAAGGAAAAGCAGAGGCGCTTTTCTTTTGGTTATCCTTTATTTGCTACAAATATCACAATTTTGTACGGGCAGAGAGCAAAAAGGAGAGTCAGAGGGTGGCTTCCGTCTTCTAGGCATTTTATCTTGGTCATACCTCTTACATGCAAACAGTATCGTCATTCAAGGGGAAAGTGGTGGGAAGTAGAAAACGGCTTACTGTGTTGATTTCCCGTTAACCGGTTTCCATCGTGGCAAAGAGAAGAGGAGAGCGACAGTAATGCTCTTTTACCGATGCTTTCCGTCCTGTTTCTACGCTCACCATTACACGAGTATATACCTAAAAATACCCCTGCATAAGCAGAGGCATTTTTAGGAAAAACAATAATATCTGATTAAACTGTTTCTGTAACAACTTCATTGACCGAGAAACTATCATCTCGATCAAGAATCATTCCAGAATGTTCTGCAACAGCATAGGTACAAACAAGGTCGCCTGTAACATTGTTCATGGTTTCAAACATATCAAGAATTGGGTTAATACCAAGAGCAAGACCAACAATAATTGAAGTTTGTGCGGTATTTAATCCCATGTTTTGAAGGATAATGAAAAGCAACATAAGTGAGCCACCAGGAACACCACCAGCGCCAACAGAAGCAAGAACTGTGGTTAATACCAAAACAGCTAAACCGCCAAATCCAAGGTTAATACCAAACATATTTGCAGCAAGTACAGCAAAGAATGGAAGGTGAACACACACACCATCCATATTAATGGTTGCACCAAGAGGAAGCGCAAAAGCACTTAAAGCTGGGTCAACGTGCAAGTTATCATCAGCAACTTTGAGAGAAACTGGTAAGGTAGCAGCTGAACTTCTTGTAACAAAAGCGGTGAGTGAAGCATCTTTTAATTGATTCAAGACAACATAAGGATTTTTCCTTGTGGTTACAAAAATCATCAGAGGGTAGGCAATGAAAACCAAACATAAGATTCCGGTAATAACTCCACCTGCAAGTGCTACATATGGACCAAATAAAGCTGAACCATAGTTTGCAAAGTTCACGGTGGTAAGAGCAAAAACACCAATTGGAGAATATGCTAAAATCCAGTCAACCATTTTAAAGGTAACTTCTTTACACACTTCAATGAGATCTAATGTTGCAGTAATTTTATTTTTCATTGCATCAGTTGTTTTTGGATTATCACTAATAACTTTAATAGCAAAACCAAAAGCAATGGAATACACAATGATAGCAAGGAAGGAACCATTGGATAAAGCTTGAAATGGGTTTTGGAACATACTCAATAAGACAGCGGTGAGTGCACTGATTGTGCTTGTCGTTCCTGCAGCAACTTCTCGAGTACTTTCACTTGCAAGGGTGGACCATTGAGCTAAAGAAGCACCTGAACCTGGGTTAAAGAGTGTTGCAAGTGCTGAACCAACAACTGCAGCAATTAAGGATGTGACAAAATACCAAACAATTACTTTTAAACCGATTTTTCCAAACTTTCCGGTAGGTAGAGAAGCTGAACCACTTATGAGTGATAATAAAATAACAGGAACAACAATCATTTTTAACATGGAAACCAAAACACTACCAAATGGGTTTAATATTGCAGTAACG
>Ga0172378_10000570_pt1 | contig 32683 bp, 19 predicted proteins | sample GrowelOW332metaG_FD_119755 | JGI IMG/M metagenome (GOLD analysis project Ga0172378, IMG submission 119755) | Groundwater microbial communities from an aquifer near a municipal landfill in Southern Ontario, Canada - Pumphouse #3_1 metaG | ecosystem: Environmental > Aquatic > Deep subsurface >...
CCGTTTGTACTGGGAACAGGAGGAATGTCGCATCTGTTTGAAAAAACTCCGCTGTTTGACCGCATCGTCCCGAGTCTGGTACTTGACGGACTCAGAACTGCGCTTGAATTGAACAGATAAAAAAGGCTGCTTTTATCTGTTCTCAGTACACGTATCTTCCCTGTTTACTGATAATGATCATTATTATCAGCGGGCAGTACCTGTCCCAGTTAGCGGGTAGTACCCGTCTTAGTCAGCGGGTAGTATACTTCTTAATTAGTGGGTAGGTACCTTCCCAGCCGGCGGGTAATGCATATACCGTACTGTATTCAGGTACGATTACGGGAACAGTACGGGGACGACCGTGTACGGTTTACGCCCGTGACTGCGGCAGTATACGGATGACACCAGCGGCACAGTGCAGCAGCGAAAGCTGCTGCAAAGCCGGCAGATCACTGTACTGATGCCGCACACGGCAGCTGAAGGAAACTGCCGGAATTTTCTGATTAACTTTCCCGACAGTTACCTTCCCATATACCGCTTTTTCCAGTTACTTCTTCTGTCCCATTTCGATTGCACCAGTGTCGATACCGTAACCGATTATAGGATTGGCTGTATTGTTGCCGTGCAGAATCGTTGCATTGCACACATTGAGCGTAGTATTGTTTACCGGACTTCCCGGGGATGTATCGCCTGTAGTCCAGCTGCTGCCAGATATAAATGCCTGAGCTACACCGACAGACGTTTTGTACAAACCTATATTTATCTGATCGTCAGTCGGGATATTCTTCGTTGGAACAATTGTCGTCTCCCATTTGCCGGTATAAAAATCACTGCTGTCTGCACCAGACGGTACTGCTGTACTCGTCCAGTCCGGACAGTAGGCCATTTTAGCCGCAAGCGGTGTGCCCAGATACGAATTCAGCTGGTAACCGATATACGGCATCCAGACTCCATTCACTTTTGCGACATCAATCGTACACTTTGCACCGACTGAACCAAATGCATCGACAGTCACCACCTGCGGAGCATTGGTTGTATCGTAACTTGAAAGATATGCATACTTCAAATTACTGCCCTTTATGTTGTCATAATACGCAAAATGGATTCCACCGTCACCGTCAACAGCAGTCTTTACGTTAATACCTCCGTTAGAATCGATTACGCGGGTTGTCCACGTATTACCGGAGGCAGGAGCGGTGTTGTACGCCATACACAACTTCATGTGCACAGAATCATACCATGAGACAACTGCAACAGGAGAAGCCGTGTCTTTACCAACGATTGAAAGAGAAACATATTTTCCTGCTCCGTATGTAGTCTCGCTGGAATATGCCGCTTTTGCGCCGCTTACTCCGCTTGCGGCCACGACCTGAACCGGAATGCCACTGTTAGATGAATAACTGTAATTTAAATATGAATCAGTCACGTTAGAAGGGCGCGTAACTCCGTCGTTTTTAGCTGCTTGAGCATATCCTGTGTATCTTGAATTAACAGCGTCATCCAGACCATACGCATAGGTTTTTCTGTTGGCAAATGAACTCGGCTGCGTATAGGCGTTCGCTGTACTTGTTATATTGTTGTTTGTCTGTCCATCAATATTATCTGTCGTTGCTCCTACTGTCCCCCACCGGAAACGCACCTGTTTAAACGGTTCATCGTAATATGCGATAAATACATATACAGGACTGCTTGTAGTAGGTGCAGTTGAAGAACCTCCACTATATGACGTTTCCATAGACGGAGACTGAATGCGGTCAATATCAGTGGTCCAGCTGTAGTCAGCTATTTCAACAGAAGAAGAATCAAGACGGCTTGCATTCATACTGTTGCAGTAATTCATATTTTGATCCATATCTGAAGAAATTACTGCACTCTCACGACTGAAGAACTGGAAGAATGCGGAAGCGTTTGCCTTCTGCGTATCGGTACACATTGCTGCGCCATATGAATAACCGTAACTGTCGAATGCAAATGTATTCTGACTGAATCCACCGTAGTTCATGCCAACAGGCAGTTGCGAATATGAACTGCCCGAAACTTTTGAATCGGCAGCCCAGTACCACACACCATTGTTATAGCTTGATGAACTGCTGGCATACCCCGGCATATTAAAATACAGAATCGAATTTGCAAACGAGAATCCAGGGATACCGGTTTTCGGGTTAATTTTCATAGTTACATATTGAGCCTTTCCGCTTACCGGTTCTGCGGCATCTTTAAACTGCCAGACATCAAGTACTGCATCATCAGTCAAAAGATTATTATTTACCCCGTTCGGCTGGGCATTGTATGCCGCACCGGAATCATCAGGATCTCCGTCACTGTCATATGCCGGCGCTGTATTACAATCATTAAGGGACGAAACAGTACCTGTCGTTACCACAAGGTTACCGGATGCAGAAGACGAAGTTATGTTTGTTTCCAGCTTGCTATCAAGAGCACTCAAGGCAGTACCGTTTACCGTTACGGTACTCCCAGAAATAATATTGAACCCGTTTATCGTTATGCCTTCACCCTCGCGTACCGGATAATGCCCCTGTGACGTGCGTGCATATACCGACGGTGCACTGCCGTAGTAACTTGAAAGATCAGTCGTTACTGACGTAATATACGGAACAACGTCCACCTGGTACGTTTTCGATACCGAATGATACGCTGCATCATCTGCATATATTGTTATTCTCTTATCAAGCCCTGCCCCGTTGGCTATATTCTGTGTATCAATGTCAAGTTTCCAGTGCACTGTATGACCACTCTGAGTAAGCGAATCAGATACAATCCTGAAAGTCCAGCCGTCTGAATCTATCACCCCACCGGCAGTTTTACTTGAAGAGCCGCTTGCTAATAACCAGTCCCCTTTTGTATAATATGTAACATCACTTGCAAATGCTGTAATACTTGCAGCCGTATATGTACTGCCGCTCTTCGTGTAGTATGTTGTACTACTGTCATACACATCATCAGACGTAACAGCTGTATAATAATCCGTCTCAGGTGTATATGTTGCAAGCAGTGTCTTTTTTCCCGCATCAACGCCGTTTATTTTTATGCCGTCAAATGACGCATACAGTTTTGAAAGCCGCGTTTCATCATACGCAGTACCTTCTATGCGGATCTTCCCGGATACCTTCGGGTCTAAATCATATTCCCCATCTGTGGCGTTACTGGTAAAGACAGCAGTTCCGCTCGTATTCTTAACCGTCGCCAAATGTGCCGGCAGTTCTATATGACCGTTATCAGTACTGCCTCCGTATAAACTGTTCCTGCTGCTGCTGTTCCAGTAGAACGGCGTTATAGAAGCAGTCGGATTGTCGCTGTCGGTTACATCAACATCAAGATACACATTAACCCAGCAGCTCTGCGTATCACTACCGGCGGTACATTCTTCCGTGCTGTCCCAGAATGTTAATCCCATATATTTTCCGGTTCCGTCACTTCCGCTGGTAAATACAGAGTCCGGTACAAGCAGTCCTGATTCTGAAGTAAAATTCGTCGCAGTTGAGTAACCTTCAAAAGTTGTCTGCTGCGCAAGTTTTACTGCATTTGTACCGACAGTCGTGCCTACCGTGCCGGTTGCGGCCTGTGTCAGCGTTGCATATTTACTGAATACACAGTAAATATCCCCGTTACCACCGACAAATTCAGGAATCACTGCCAGACCGTTTTTGACTATAAATTTTTTCCCATATCCGTACACACTCTTTGACGTATCTATCGTACCGTTTGCAACGGCCGTTTCACCGTTATCATCTGTTTCTGCAATTGAAGAATCACTTTTTACAGAATATGTATTAAATTCGGTTTTGTTTATAGCATTGTCACCGTTTAAATCGGTACCAAGATACAGTACGGCAAGCCGCGGCGGATTTGATTCTATTTTTGTACTTACAGTTGTAGTACTGATATTTCCGGCTTCATCAAACGCTATAACGACGAGCGTTACAGGACCGTCAGGCATATTGTCTGCAAATATTGACGGCTTGCATGTCCATGTTGTAGTAGTCTGGGAAATAATTTCGGGCATACCGTCTCCGTCATCGCCGGATATAGTAAATACATGATTTGTTTTACTGGTCACTTCTTCAGTACCGGTATTATCAACTACCTGACAGTAGGGGAAAAATGCGGTTGTATATGAACTATATGTCCCCTCGATAACAGGACTGAATGTCACGGTATCTGTAGATAATGCAGTAATAGTACGGTACATACCCCCGATATAAATAAGCCCTCCGTCCCGGACATGCGCATTGTCAGATATATCATCCTGTTCATACGTCGAAGCAGTTACCGTACCTCCTGTATACGTCTTTCCGTACAGGGTCGTAGACGCAATGGCCTCACTGTCCATATCTGAAAGATTAACTCTGCTGTGAGCAAGAGAATTATCAGCAGTATAAGCAGTAGAGGTATCATATGCTTCATTGTGCGTAATCATAGGATCGTAAATACGACCGTTAGTCGTATCACCGGGATTGCGTACAAAATAGAACAGCATCTTTTCAAACCCGGAACCTGCATCCGTAATTGCATCACTGAATGTATAACAGTAGTTGCTGTTCTGAATTACGTTTGCCGTTGAAACAGCTGCACTGTTATGCTGCGGCGTTCCGATTGTCGGTGCGGTATTGTCTATATTCAGATAGTAGAGCCCCTGAGAAGCCGCCGAACCGTCACTTATATTCACTTTAAATTTCACCGATGAGGCATCTGTCGGAACCGGAATGTAATAAATATAGCCATATACACTGTCACTGCTCCAGGAGCCTGTTGTTTTCTTTACAGTCGTAGAAGATGAACTGCTTCCGTCATAAACCAGTGTATAGTCGGCGTTGTCTGCAGAACTGTAAATTGTAGTTTCCTTGTCGTCAACGGTATTGTTGTCTTCTGCTGATACGGCTAAGTACCACTGATTCTCCGAAGTGTTCTGTATATACCGGTATGCTTCATAGGTGTCGCTCCCCGTCTCGCCAGTAATTGAATCCAGATGTGCCAGATACAGATTATGGTTTCCCAGTACCGGAGCATTTGTATCTATTATAATTTTGACCGCAGTGCTCCAGACGCTTATCTTGTTGTTGTTGTCAACGGAACATGCACGGACATAGATAGTCCTGGTCGTCCCGCTTGAGGCATCAAGCTCGCCGTATTTATTTATGGTTTCATACCAGCTTGTCGTATCAGAAGCCTTTATACCCCACCAGTCACTTTCAACACCGGTAGGACAACTAGATGCATCATAACGATTCGGCACACTGCCTAAATCGTCCAAAACGCTGACTGTATAAACAGTACTTCCGTTATAAGTAAGCGCCGCTAGTGCACCTTTGTCGTCGTTTCCGGTGCCGTTCTCAAATTTTCCGTCGCCGTCGTAATCTATCTGCAGATAGACAGACTTTACACTCACGTTGTCTTCTGCTTTTCCGCTGATTCTGATGCCCACTCCCATAATGGCTCCTGTTTCAGGATACTGCACTTCGCAGGTAGGTCTGTCGGCGTCAGGATTGTGAAGAATCGAATAATTCCGGTAAACAAGCACGTTACCGGTTGAATCTTCTACCCGGTAATACACAGGAAGTCTGAAAACGGTTGAATTATCGTAGGTCGCAAGAAAAGAATCTACTGCCAGATAATAACTGCTCGTGTCATATGTTTTTATAGTTGCTTCAGGAATGACTGCTTCAAAAGAAACACCGGAGCTGAAAATATTTGTACTCCAGCTGCTGCTCTCACCTGCCAGCGTATCATCATCCTCATCACGCTGGGTTGCAGTCGGTATCATCCACTGGACTTTGCTTACAGACGAACCGCCTGTATCGCTGACCGTTCCCTTCAGCGTAATACCCGAAGTTACAGACGATGCCGTGCTGTCGGAAGCATTTGTAGGAGACGTCGGAGTAACAGAAGGTGCTGTATTGTCAACTGCAAATGAATATGTCTGCACCGTTTTAAATCCGGTAACGTCGTAAACTGTAACAGAACCTTTTGCAAGACCGGTAGCATATTTTGAAATATCTATTGCAGCAGACGTCCAGACAGTATTGCTGATTGAATACGTACCACCGCTGAGTGTCGTATAAGCTGTATCATCAGAATCTTTTATCTGAACAGCAGTACTAGCTGCAATACCGCATGCATCAGAGGAGGTTATCTGCAGTTGAATATATTTATTTGAACCGCCTGTTATTTTTGTCGTATCACAATCGCTGTATGAAGCGGAGGAAAGCGTGCTGGCCGTACCGCAGCGGATTTTTATCGAATCTATAGACGGAGGTTCGCTGTCTGCCGTATACGTTATTGCTTCAGTATTATCTGCATTCGCAGCTGCATCCTCGTACAGAATGTACGGCATATAAAGCGTATCTGCGGTGCCGCTCACTGCATACGCAGTCCAGAACTCCGTTCCGGCTGTATCTTTTACATACAGATACACCGTGTTTGTTCCGTCACCTCCCGACGGAGTATAACTCCATGTTCCGTCAGATTCCAGGCTGAGTGTGCCCGACTGCTTATACTTAAGCCAGTCAGTGGAACTGGTAATTGAAGTTGGCGAAACTTTAAATGTACTGATTCCGTCGTCATCTATTATAGTTCCGCGGATCTCTGTCGTATACTTTATGGTGCTGCCGCTTCCTGTAAGGTTGCTTATCTTTATGACAGGGCGGTCGGCGTTCTGGTTAACTGTCACAGAGGTCGTTGTAGAGTCAGTATTGCCTGCATCGTCTTCAGCGCTCAGCTTAAAATAAAGCGTGCCGCTGGTTGTTGTAGAATCGGGATAATAGTTCGTAGTATCAAAACTGCTTATTGCCCACGTATTGTCTGATCCGATTGAAAGCGTATTGCTTGACGCTGATGAAGAATATGAAGCTATTTTCGTATAAGCAGAGTCGTCTTTTGAAACAGCTAATGTTGCAAAGTCAAGCCCCTTATTGTCTGATGCAGTTCCACTTAAACTGATTTTTTTATTAACGGTAGAACTTGCAGTCGGAGAGCTTATTTTTACGACAGGAGCAGTCGTATCAAGATCAATCGAAAACAGTCCAAAGCTTGCGGTATTGCCTGCCGTATCTGTAAGTTTTACGGTAACCGTTCCGCTTACGGTCAAATCTGCCGCCGGGATGGTAACAGAATATTCTCCCGAAGTCCCAGTTGCTGTCACTGCACCAGATACGGCTGTACTGCCTATCTTTGACAAAGCGGCCGAGTAAATGCCGCTCGGGTTTGTCCCGCTGCTGTCGGCTGCAGTAAACGTAAATGTTATATTCGATTTGCCGTTAGTAAGCTTCGTTGAAACGCCGGAAACGCCGTCAACTGTCCCAAGTGTACAGGTATCAGGTGCGGTCGTATCAACATTTGCAGTAATTGTCACAGCTTCTGTTCTATTGCCTGCAGCATCTACTGCACGTACATATACAGTATTTGTTCCCTCTTTTGCAGTAATAGTGAAATTTCCGTTTCCTGTATCGATATAATTTGCATCAATACTTTCAGTACCTTCTGTAGGATTATATTGCAGTTTGGCGACTCCGCTTGTTTCATCGGCAGCCAGTGCGTCAATAATAATGCTTGTTGTACGGTAATACCATCCTGTATAACCACCGACAATTGATGTTGTAAAATACGGTGTTCTATTTTCATATCCGTTTGTCTTCCATGTAGGTTTTGTTGCGTCCGCGACAACTGTACGGGTAAGTGTCGTTGTTTTTCCTGCGGCGTCCCGTGCAGTAATCGTATATACATGTGTACCATCAACTACGTCTCCGGTAGTACCAGTCGGTATAAGTGAACAAGACCATTTACCGTCGCTGACGGTCGGGTAATAAGTTCCTGCAGTTGTACTGTCCACTGTATCTACAACAGTGAGCGGATAGACAGAATTTGACTCATCCTTAGTCGCAAGTGCATTTGTATCACTCGCCGTTCCGTAAAGCGTAAACTTTGCGTTTGTAGTTTTTCCGCTTACACCGATTCCGTATCCGGTAGTCTCATCATATGCTTCCGTGAGCGAAGGATTTGACTTGTCATAATAAAATGATATTGTTTCTTCTGTCGTATGAGAAAGTACATCGGTCGCTTTTACGTAAAGATTAAGAGTTCCCTCTTTTGCACCAGTTGCAATACTCTTGCTCCAGCTTTCCCCTGTAAGAGTTACTGTCCCTTTAATCTGTTTAGATTCGTCTGTACTGCCGTCAGTTGTAACAATTGTTGAATTATCAGATTTCCTAAGTTCATAATATACAGACTTTACACCTGCACCGGTGTCAGATGCCGTTCCTTTTATCGTTTTCGAATCAGATTCAACACTTTCATCAGCAGCAGGAGATGTGACATCAAGGACCGGACCCGTTGTATCCACCCGGACATTTACCGTCTTTGCCGTCGTGTTGCCCGCCTCGTCTGTTATCGTAAGTGTATACACATACAGACCGTCATCGGTATGGTTGGTAGCCGCAGTCTGGCTGTATGACCATGATCCCGAAGCTGTTGGTGATGTTACTCCCGAAACTTCTGTTCCGTCTTTCGTTATTGAAAGCTCTGCACTGCTGAAGTTCGTCTCGGTAATAACACCGCCGAGCGTGAAGCCGTCCTTTGTGATATACGTCGTCCCTGCAGTAAGTGTTTTCGTTCCGTTTGCTCCGGCCGTATCATACAGATTGACATTCGAAGTGAGCGTCGTCGAAGGTGCGGTTGTATCTATGTTGTACGTTTTTTTCAGTTGTGTCGCACTGTTGCCTGCATTGTCTTCTGCCGTGAATATTACGCTGTAATGGCCGTCTGCCGCGAACGTATAATTCTTGTTGTAATCATAATAATAGCCCGAGCTGGAATATTCGCCTTTAAGCATGTCTGCTGCCGTTCCACTTTCTACTGCATACTGTACATCTTTGATGCCGCTTGAATAGGTTGTGCCGGCTGTTCCGGTATCAGCCACATGTACCTTAAGTGTCGGTGTCAATGTCGTGAACCAAGTGCTGTCCGTAACACTGCTTGTAAGCACAGGCTCTGCAGAATCTATGATTGTCGAAAATGTCTGGGTCGTTGTTAATCCCGCTTCGTCCATTGCCGTCAGCGTAATGTTCCATGCACCTGCCTCAGGTATAGTAAATTTCCATGCCGCTGCATTATTTACGCCGGGCGTCGGCGTTGTGTTCATTGTTATACTTCCACTCGACGGTGTCACCGTAAATGTGTTGAGGTTCAAATCCGTCACAGTACCTTCCACGACCACTCCGGACGTCGTATAATACGACTCAAGTCCTGTTGCATCAGTACCGTTTACTTTTGTCACTGCTACAACCGGCTTTATTGTATCAATGTGTGCCGTGATTGTCGTACTGCCTGATACTGTCGTGTTTCCCGCCGCATCAGTCGCCTGCAGATAGATTGTATTCGTACCTTCAGCACAGGTTACTGTCGCCGTCCATGCACTTGAACCTTTCGTCATTGACGTCCACGTACTGTTGTCCGTTGAATAGCTTACCGTTGATACTCCGCTCACGTTGTCCGTTGCTGTAGCGGTTACTCCGATCGACTCCGTATTATACCAGTCGGTTGAGTCCACAGTAAATGATTTTGTCGTCGTAATTTCTGCACCGCTCAGTACTGGAGGTGTCATATCTACTTTCACCGTACGGTACAGCGTCGTCGTCTTGTCCGCCGCATCCGTCGCTACTATAGTAAACATGTATGTTCCGTCACCTGCTATATCTTTTCCGGAACCTACGGTAAACGTCCGGCTCCAGTTTGCTGAAGAAGGCTCACTTGCTATTGCACTGAAAGCCGCAGCAGCCACCGTGACTGTACTGTCTTCTGCTGATCCTTTCCATGTTGTGCTTCCTGTCGTAATTTCCAGTTTGCTGATACTGTTCGTATCCCATACCTTGCCTGTCAGCGTGAAACTGCCGTTTGTCGTAAGTCCTGCTACCGTTATTCCGGTCTCAGAAAGATCAGGAGCCGATTTATCAAAATAGAACATTACCGGATCTTTATCAGTAGTCGTTTCATTGCCGAGAATATCCGTAGCTGTCATATACAGATAGACTGTTCCTTCTGTTGATCCAAGCGATGCATCTGCAAAGCTCCAGCTTTCTCCACTCTGATCCGTATTGCCCGATGCAAGAACAGTTCCCGCCTTATTTTTTATGGAATATGCTATATTCTTATTGCCTGCACCTGCGTCTGCAAAAGTACCGCGAAGGGTTTTTGTTCCGCTGTCAACCGACTCATCCGCAGAAGGTGCCGTAACTGTTATGACCGGGCCCGTTGTATCCACACGGACGCTCACTGTCTCTGAGGTTTTGTTGCCAGCCTTGTCTGTTATCGTAAGCGTATACACATACAGACCGTCATCGGAATGGTCGGTAGCCGCAGTCTGGCTGTATGTCCATGGTCCCGAAGCTGTTGGTGATGTTACTCCCGAAACTTTTGTTCCGTCTTTCATTATTGAAAGCACTGCACTGCTGAAGTTCGTCTCGGTTATTGTTCCGCCGAGCGTAAAGCCGTTCTTTGTGATATACGTCGTCCCCGCAGTAAGTGTTTCCGTTCCGTTCGCCCCGGTCGTATCATACAGCGCTGCATCCGAAGTGAGCGTCGTCGAAGGTGCGGTTCCGTCGACATATACGGTCAGCGCAGGGGTACTTGTTGTATTCCCTGCTGCGTCCGCTGCCGTAAACGTTACCGTATATGTCCCTTCTGTCAGGCTACTCATATCTATTGCCGCGCTCCAGGAGCCACCTGAAATTGATGCGGTTCCCGATGCTGCCGTCTCATTACTGCTGTTTACAGCTTTGTATGTTACCGTTGAAAGTCCGCTTCCCCCTGTGTCACTGACCGTTCCCGTGAATGTATGTGACGTCTTCTGCAGATACGCAGTATCTGCGGTAGATACAGAAGTCTTGTCCAGTGTCTTTAAATAGATACTTGGAGGAGTAATGTCGACGGAATAGGCTATTGCATATGTTGAACTCTGTCCGTATGCGTCTGTCGCTGTATAAATCACTTTGTACTGCCCGCTCGCTGCCGGAAGCGTTATGGTATCCGTCCATGCCGCACCTGACGCAGGCGCTGCACCTGCTGCAAGTGTCGGGGTTGATGAAGCCCCCGATGCACTTGATGAATCGGAATACATGACATGGGCTGCACTGAGTGTCACCGTCCCGCTCCCGTCCGTTACAGTTCCGCTTACCGCCAGCGTTCCTGAGTAATAGCTTGTCAGGCTTGAAGCCGGCGTTACTCCGCTGAATGTCGGGGCTCCGTTGTCAACTGCCACTACAAAATAACTTGTTGTTTTCGTCCCGAATACAGTTTCGTTCTTGCTGTCGACTACTGTTATTTTGATATAATAAAGTCCCTGTGGCAGCCCACTGAATGATGCACCTGAAAGAGAATACGATGTTGAACCTCCGACTACTGTATTATTAAGGATCGTATTGCTGTATTCTCCGCCCGAAGTTGTATCATACGCTATTGTAACCGAAGCTATTCCGTCGTCGTCTGTTATCGTTCCGAGCAGGCTGCTGTTACTTGTCGTTCCGAATATATTCGTTATCGATGCACCGCTCGTATATGCACTTTTTATGGCTTCTGCTGCCGTTATTGCCGTAGTTGCATTGCTCAGTGTTATTTTCGGAGCATCGGTTGTCTGGTCTATCGCATATGATACTGACCGGCTGCCTGTATTTCCTGCTGTATCCGTCGCTGTAAGTGTAAGTGTGAGCGTTCCACTGTATTGTGTCGTATCAACCGCCTGCGAGAATGAATATGCTGTTCCGGTATATACTGTTACCGGACTTGTATGGCTTCCTGTATCTGCTGCCGTCAGTACGACACTGCTCAGATTTGTATCCGATGCATTCCCGCTCACCGTTATCGTTCCGTTCACGCAGACAACGCTGTCTAAAGTACGAACTGCTGTCGGTGTAACCGACATTATATTCGCCGTTGGTAAAGTCCTGTCAACTGTTACCGTCAAAGTGTCCGAAACCGATTCATTTCCTGCCGCATCCACCGCATGTACATAATACGTATATGTTCCGTCTGACGAAAAACTTAACACAGGAATATACAGCGTTTCCGGTGTCCATGAATCCGTCGTCGCCGTCGTTACTGCCGAGACTGCTGGACTGCCTGAACTGCTTGAGGATGAAGTTGAAACGTACAGCTTTACTGTGCCGCTCCCTCTGTCCTGCGCCGTTGCATTGACAAGCAGTCCGCTGCCTGCTTCAAGAGCAGTATACTCATCAGCTGAAATAAGTGTATCAGCTGCCGAAACTCCGGAAAGCTCTGGTGCCGTTCCATCAAGATATACTGTCAGTACAGAGGTACTTGCTGTATTGTCTGCCGCATCGGCTGCAGTAAACGTTATCGCATATGTTCCCTCGGGCAGGCTGCTCATATCTATTGTTGCACTCCATGTACCATTCGAAATTGATGCGGTACCAGAGGCTACGGTCACATTACTGCTGTTTACTACTTTATATGTAACCGTTGAAAGTCCGCTTCCCCCTGTGTCACTGACCGTTCCCGTGAATGTATGAGATGTCTGCTGAAGATTTTTATTTACAGCTGATATATCATTCTTATCAAGTTTTAATAAAGCGATACTTGGAGGAGTAATGTCTACGGAATAAGCTATCGCATATGTTGCACTCTGTCCGTATGCGTCTGTCGCTGTATAAATCACTTTGTACTGCCCGCTCGCTGCCGGAAGCGTTACGGTATCCGTCCATGCCGCACCTGACGCAGGCGCTGCACCTGCTGCAAGTGCCGGGGTTGATGAAGCCCCCGATGCACTTGATGAATCAGAATACATGACATTGGCTGCACTGAGCGTTACCGTACCGCTCCCGTCCGTTACAGTTCCGCTTACCGCCATCTTTCCTGAGTAATAGCTTGTCAGGCTTGAAGCCGGCGTTACTCCGCTGAATACCGGAGCTCCTGCATCTACCGCAAGCACAAATCCCTTACTTATACTGTTATATTTTGTTTCTCCCTTCGTATCGGTGACAGTAATAAGTATATCGTACTGTTTTTCCGCAGCTGGCAGCGTATAACTCAGGGAATACGTTGTTGAACTTCCACCTGAAAGTACCTGCGCTGTCGTATAACTTCCAACCGAACCGCAGTCGCGGTACCCCACTGTTACAGCCGCAACTCCGTCGTCGTCGCTGATGGTTCCCAGAAGTTTGTTGTTGCTCGTTGTTCCGAACAGGTTTGTTCCCGATGTTATCCCCCCTGCTTCCTTCACGGATATGTCTGCATTGCTCATCGTTATGACCGGTGCGTCGGTCGTCTGATCGACAATATATGATGCTTTTGTACTGCCCGTGTTCCCGACTGCATCGGTCGCGCTCAGGATCAGCGTCAGCGTCCCGCTGAACGGTGTCGTATCGACCGCCTGTGAGAATGAATAAACGGTCCCCAGGTCTATCGCATCCGACTTTCCGTTTGTATCACTCACCGTCAGTACGACGCTGCTCAGGTTCGATTCCGTCACCGTCCCACTCACCGTAATCGTTCCGTTCACACACACCGCATTGTCAGCCGTGCGTAACACGGTCGGTGTCACCGTAGAAATAACTGCAGCCGGTGTCTTGTCGTCCAGATAGAAGTATCCGGTTGCACTCCCCGTATCGTTCTCCGCATCTTCTGCCGTAACCGACAGGGTATACCGGGATTTATCCGATACGGTGGAAGCTGTTCCTATATCAGTTACCGTTATGGTATAGTAATAGTAATATCCGTTATTTCCCGTGTATGATTCCGTACAGGTAAGCGACGGTGAACCGGAAATGCTCACCGTAAGCGGAGTATCGGCATCCAGGGAAAGGCCGTCGGTTGCTACTTTTACCGGAATAACCGTATTTTTTATTGTCGACGCACTGTAATAGACGTCGCTTGTCCCGAAGAACGCATTTCCGCTCTGGTCTTCAAATTCCACCACTGGATCCGCGTAAATATTCTGAAGCATGAACCCGTATCCGTCTTCATTCGACGGGTACAGATCGTTCCCGTTGCGGTCCTCTCCGCTTACTTCTATCGTATAATAATCATTTGATACAAGCGTATATTTCGTGGCATCAAGCGAAAACGTATAGTCTGCCGAAAGCGCGTCGTCATCTGTCCAGCCGCCTGCCGCAAGCACTGTCTGGGATGTGTTTTTCGTTGTATCTTCCAGTACTATGGAAACAGACGACGGCTTTATATAGTACTTGTCAAGCCCCGCTGAAAGCGAAACGGTAAATGAGGAGCCGGTCGTACTGGAACGGTAGCCCGTCTCCGCATCGGCATATGTATTGGCGGTTCCGATTTCATAGCCGCTGACTGAATAATGAGGATCGTTGCTCGGATTGATGCTGATCTTTGAAGATGCAGCTGCCGTTATGGCTGTACTTGAAGCTGAATTGCCTGCAGCAGAAAGTATTTCCTTTATTGCCGTTATCTGTGCAGCGGTATAGTCAGAGGATGTCCCGTTAAGTATGTTCTTGAGTTTCAGCGCCGTAAGGCTGTACGTACTTTCCGACATAAGCTTGTCATAGAAATTTTCCGTATTGTTTATGTAATAAACGGTTGTCGCGTTTCCCGTTCCGCTTCCGCTGTCGCCCGGTGTTGTGTATGTCTTTGCATTATCAGTCAGAATAATGCCGCAGTAATAGGTCTTCGTCTGCACCGTATCTATATCAGCACCGCTGTCCGATCCGTCGTTGTATATCTTAAGGTAGTTCGTGCGGAGTGCAAGTTTACCCGTATCTGTTCCGGCTTCAGCTGCCGTGTAATATTTTGCCACTACCAGCGGATTATCGCTCGACATCTGGCTGAAATCCGTTACGTCAAGGAATATTCCCGCTGCTGACAGCGTTCCCGTTGCCGTATTGTACGGATACAGCGTCATTGCAAGAGAGGATACCGTATTGTCGTCAGCTATATCTCCGGCAAGTTTGACCGTACGGCCGTACGTGCTCGCTTCGTCCGTCCCCGTCTTGAGCGGTGAACTCAGAATAAGGACAGGCGGTGTATTGTCTATAATAACCGACCGTGCCGTACCCCCCGACGTATGTCCCGACGAGTCAGATGCGGTAACCGTTATTTCATATTTCCCGTCAGGGAACTGCCATCCGTTATATGCTGTATTCGACGAATCATACGTGTTCAGCGGCAGTTTCCAGCTTGTACCGCCGCTTATTTCCCCTGAAGAAATGGTGTACGGAGTCGACGCACTTGTCGTTATATTCCGCACATTCACCGCAATAGACGAGACGCCCTGGTCATCATCGCACGTTCCCGCTAGTGTAAATGTTCCCTTTATGACCGAGGATGCAGGAGGATATGTTACCTGCAGCGTAGGTGCCTCCGTATCTACTGCCGCTCCCAGCCCTACCTGGCAGGATACAAGTGGTATAAGTGCTGCTGAAAACAGAACCGGCAGAAAATATTTGGTGTAGACGTGTACTGACATCGACAACCTCCTCATATGCATCATTTTTAATTTTTATTCACACAGAGATGTATTAATACTTTTGTCGTTATTATAGTCCTTATATGTCATTTATGTCTAATAAATCAATATTTTAGTGAATATTATTTTATTTATAGCAATTCATCACGCATAAACTTACATTTCCTGCTCCGTACACACGTCTACTGTACTATTCAGGGAGTTGCACCTGAAAATCATAAGTGCTATTTTTCCAATCATAGGATATACTGACTGTATGAATACTGATGTTAATTCAAGTATGTCCCTTCTTTCCCGCATCCATTCCGATACGGCCGACTTCCTTACACGACGGCTCGCCGAGAACGGACTGCCGCATTTTGCTTCTTCTCATGGTTTTATTCTTTTCCAGCTTTCGCTGCAGGATTATCTTCCAATGAAAGAACTGGCACAGCGTATCAACCGGGACAAATCTACGACAACCGTACTGGTACGCAAACTTGAGCAGGAAGGATTTGTAAAAAGTAAAGCAAGTTCAGAAGACGCGCGAAGCAAGCTTATTTCTCTTACCGCAAAGGGACGTAAATATAATGAAATTACTGCAGAGCTTTCAGATGAACTGCTCAAGACATTCTACAAAGGATTCTCCGGAGAAGAAAAGGAACAGGTTTGCAATTTTCTCAGGCGTATCGCCGGCAACTTCGAAAAATAGCGTATTACTATTGACTCTTGTTTTATATAAAACTATATTTATGCTGTCATGACAAGGATAGTTTTATGAAAAGAATCATTCGTATAATTACAGCTGTATGTATGTCTCTCGCTGCCATTTCATGCAGCGGAAAAAAACCGCAGCAGCTTTCCATTGCGGTTTTCATTCCGGGCATTATTGCAGACAGTCCGATTTATGCAATGCTTGCAGACGGAGCAAAAGAAGCAGTAAACGCTTATAACAATGGTAAACCGGAGGTCTCTCAGGCAGGGCTGAACATTCTTGAAGCCGGTACAAATCAGGCTGAATGGTCATCAAAACTTACAGCCCTCGCCGCAGAACATAAATACAGCGTCATAATTTCATCAAATCCGTCCCTGCCGGAACTGGTAGGACCTCTTACGCAGCAGTTTCCCTCACAGAAATTTATTCTGCTTGATGCATACAAAACGGGCAACAACAATATAGCTACTGTCCGCTACAATCAGCATGAGCAGTCGTATCTGACCGGTTATATGGCAGGGCTTATGTCAAAGTCTCATAAAATAGGCCTGATTACGGCACAGGAGTATCCGGTTATGAACGACGTTATTCTTCCTGGCTATAAGGAAGGCGCTCTGGCTGCACAGGCAGGAACAACGGTAGATTTCCGCATTGTCGGTAACTGGTACGATGCATCAAAAGGCTCGGAACTGGCAAACGCGATGTATAAATCGGATGTTGACGTCATACTCCCCATCTGCGGAGGGGCTGCTCAGGGTGTCATCAATGCAGCAAAAGAAAACAGCCGGTATCTGGTTTTATTTGATAATGTATCGTTCGATAAAGCACCCGACAATATCATCTCATGTACAACTCTGGATCAAAAAAAGATGGCAGCTGAAATTACCGCCGCATATCTTACAGGAAAGACTGAATGGGGAACTGCAAAAACAGTCGGTGTGGCAGACGGGTACGTAAAATTTGAACAGGATGCACCAGAGCGCAAAAATCCGGCTGTCACTGATGACATGCGTACAAAAATGAAAGAACTTGTAGAAAATATCCGGACCGGAAAACTGGTACTGCCGCAGAATTAATTCTATGGATATAGCACTCTCCCATGTTTCAAAAAGGTATCTGCATAAAGTTGTTCTCGAAAATCTTTCGGTCGCATTTAAAGGCGGCATGATACATGCACTGCTCGGTGAAAACGGCGCAGGAAAATCTACAACGGCTGCAATACTCAGCGGAGGACTTCAATATGACGAGGGCAGCATACTGATTAACGGAAATGTCGTGCACTTTGAAACTCCCCGAGACGCTGTACGGGCTGGTATTGTCTGCGTTCAACAGCGGCCGCTTCTCGCCGGCAGTATCAGTGTCATCGAAAATATTCTTCTCGGATCAGAATACAGTCAGGCCGGTAAAAAACTGAAACGCAGAGAAATTCTTCAGGAAGCGGAAAAATACCGGCAGAAATGGGCACCACAGCTTGATTTCCGTGCGCGCGTGGCCGGAACCGGCGGAGACGAGCGTTTTTATACGTCTCTTATTGCAGCCCTTATCTGCAGACCGTCCGTACTTATTCTTGACGAACCATCCGCACTTCTCGACTGGGAACAGCGGCGGGCTTTATATGCAAATATACGGGAACTTGCCTGTGACGGCATGAATATAATCGTCATTACGCACATCATGCAGGAAGCAGAACTGTATACCGATACAATAACCGTCCTGCGGAAAGGAAAAGCGGCTGAACAATATGATCACAACAGCATATTTACAGGCACAAACCTGTCTCCTGAAAAGGAAACAGGAAAAGATGCAGGAAGCGAAAAAGGCGGATGTAATAAAACATATTGTTCCCAGTGCGGCAGAAAATGCGCGGTATCCTTTTCCGGCATAACAGTCCGTCCTAAAAAACGTCCCGCAGTTTACGATGTGTCATTCACGGCAGAATGCGGTATAATAACACTTATAAAAGGACTTCAGGAAAGCGGCCTGGGAACACTTGAAAACGTCGTTACCGGTATGGAAACTGCCCGTGCGGAAGGTACATTAACAATTAAAACACCGGCAGCGCATTTTGAGCGTAATTTGAAATTTAAAAAACTTACACCGTACTTTCTCAGATACAAGACAGGTTTGCGTACTGCAATCATTCCATCCGACAGAACTTTTCGTGCATCGCACCCGGATCTTTCAATAGGTCAGCTTCTGTGTGCAATGCATAACGGGATGGTAAACAAAGACTATTCGGACTCTCTTATAAAAAAAGCCGGAGTGACTATACAAAATGAAGAAAAGGCTTCTGCCCTTTCAGGCGGTATGCTGCAGCGCCTTATTCAGGTCAGAGAACTTGATACAGATCCTCTGTACATAATAGCCTGCGAACCACTGCAGGGGCTTGACGCACAGTCTTCCGAGCGTACCGTAAAACAGCTTGTTTCCTTTGCGGAAAAAGGATGCATTGTACTAGTCCTGTCATCATCGGATTTTCCGGATGAATTATGCGGTTCTGTTTACAAACTTACAGGCGGAACAATTACAGGAGGCAGAAAATGAAACAGGCAGTCCGTATGACAGGTGTCTTCCCTCTCGCAGTCGGTTTATTGTTCACCGTAATTCTGCTTGCGGCCAGCTCTGGATCAATTACAGCAGCAACAGACTTTCTTACTGGTTCATTCACGTCACTCTATTATTTCGGTGCAATACTCAATACCGCCGCTTTTTTCATGGCAGCAGGTCTTGGAGACGCGGTTCTTCTCACGACAGGAGAATTTAATCTGGGCGGCGAAGGACAGATTTATGCGGGCGGATTCATGACGGCCGTTGTTCTGTCTGCGACAACGGCACTGCCTCCTGCAGTTTCACTGGTATGCGCATTAGCCGCTGCAACTGTTGTTCCTGCATGTATGACGCTGATTTCCGGTCTGCTGAAACAATTCAAAAATGCAAATATTCTCCTTACTACCTTCCTCGTTTCTGCCGCTGTCATACCGTTCATAGATTCCCTCATTGCAGGACCATTCCGCGGACCGTACGGGAATCTTCTTGCAACACCGTTTATCAGGCAGACAGTACGTTTTCCTCATATTCTGCCCCCTTCTCCGCTGTCAGTCATAGCACTCACGCTGCCGCTGTTCTGTATTTCAGGCGGATATTTTATCTACCGGACAAGGCATGGAAAGATTCTGCAGATAACGGGAATATCCGCCGAATTTGCCGATTACTGCGGATACTCACGTACGAAAATAATGTACGGCACACTTGCAGCAGCAGGAGTACTTCACGGACTGACGGGATTTATTGCAGTCACTGGTACATATTACACATGCCATTCGGGGTTTTATTCAGGGTTGGGCTGGGATGCACTTTCCTGTTCGCTGATTGCCGGATCGAATCCGGTTGCACTTATTCCTTCAAGTCTGATTCTGTCGTGTATTTTTACATCTGCAGACAGAGTTGCACTGAATTATAACTCGGGATTCGATATAAGCGCTCTTATTCAGGGAGTTATGCTTTCCTGCATAGCGATTCAGTACGCAGGAGGTAAAAAAAATGACAGACATCATCTGTAATATACTTTTTTTATCAGCACCTCTCATGATTGCGTCATTTGGTGCATTACTAAGCGAATATGCAGGACGCACCGCAATTTTTATTGACGGTATAATAAATCTGTCAGCTTTTTTGTGCTATGCCTTTACCGTACTGACAAAATCAGCGGTTACAGGATGTATGCTTTCCGTGATCTGCTGCACGATGTTCATTTTTCTGTTTCAGAAAGCAGTTGAATACACGCATGCAAATCCGTTCCTTGCATCTCTTGCACTCAATATTTTTTCCGCTGCACTTGTTTCACTGCTGTCCGTAAAATTGTTCGGAACCCGGGGAGTATTAACCTCTGATTTTTTTGTGTTTCAGGCAAAAACAACACGTATCGTAACTTCAGGAGCCGCTTATTCCATCATCATAATCAGTATCGTTCTGCTGTTTGCAACAAAAAAGGGACTGTATCTGCGCATTACCGGAAGTGACTCCGATGTACTGCGTTCAAGAGGAATAAATGTTTCAGCAGGAATGAGGGCAGCATGGAGTCTTGCGGCTTTTTATGCATCCTGTACCGGATGTATACTGACATTACGTCTTTCATCGTTTGTACCGGACATATCCAGCGGAAGCGGATGGCTTGCGCTTGCAGCCGTATTCCTCGGGAAAAGGTCTTGTACAGGTACCTGTGCTGCAGTTTTGGTCATATGCACCGGTGAATATTTTGCATCCAATCTGCAGAACATATTTCCGAATATTTCCGCACCACTACTTATTTCATTACCGTATATTACGGCACTGACACTTTTGTTTCTGGAACCGGATATTAATAAAGAAGATTAATCTTACTCCGGTTTGTATTCTTCTACTGCATCAGGATCAAATTCAATGTCATCGCTTTTGTTCGATGCCGCAGCTTCTATTTCAGCCCGTATTTCAGGAGACACGATATTCTCTATTTTGATATCTGCGACTTCATGATTTACAATATCATTTACTATGTCTTTCGTTTTAAATTCATCAAGTACATTTTCCAGCTCAGTCATATTCCGGTAACTTTCCGTACTCTGTTCTCCAACGGCAGCCATACGTTTTACAATATCTTCCGTTCCTGTCCTGATTTCTTTTATTCCTGCAACAGCTGCAGAGAACAATTCCGTCATAGCTTTCATTTCATTTGAAATATTCTTCTGTTGTACAGAAAGGTTTCTGCAGTAACCGTTAATTTTATCAGCAGTCACTGCAGTGTCATTAGTTTTTGAAGTAACCTGCTTTGTAGTTTCATTTATTTTACCGATACCGCCCGATATTTCCTTAAGGGAGTTGATCATCTGTTCAGAATGTTCGCTGACTTTTCTGAATGCTTTTGAAGCGGCATTACTTGATTCGTTAGCCGCAGTAGCATTCTGAACTATTTTATTAATCGACTCACTTATTTTTTTTGCATTGTCCCCTGTTGATTCTGCAAGGTTTCTGATTTCTTCAGCAACAACAGAAAAACCTTTTCCTGCCTCGCCTGCATGAGCAGATTCTATAGCAGCATTCATCGATAAAAGGTTTGTCTGCTCTGCAACGGTATTAATAATAGTTACTATATCGCCGATTTCATCAAGCTGAGATGTAATCTCCTCAAGGAGATCATTTGTGGCAGTTATTTTTGCATCACCGTCTGCGACAAGCTCCCGCATCTCTTCGGCGCTTTTCGTACGGTCGACAGCCTTTATACTTATATGTCCGAGCGTTTCCGACATATCTTCAACCGCATTGTCACTGTCCTCGATGGCCTGAGTCTGCTGATTATTGTCGGTTACCAGAACATCCACTTCTTTGTCAATCTCTTCAATTGCTTTTGCCGCGCGTTCGACAGATTCATTTATCTGCTCAAACTCTTTCGTAATCGATTCTATATTTGCATTGATTTCCGACGTTGCGGCAGCAGTACTGTTTGCAGAATCGTTAATCGAATATCCCGATGAAATGGCCCGTGAAGCAGTCTTCTTTACAATTATGAAAAAATCATTTAATTCGGAGACCATTTTATTCATATTATCCATCAGACTGCGCATCTCGGAACTTCCTGACGGTACAATGGATACGGTAAAGTTTTTCCCTGTCAGATCGGCTGACATTACCTGCATTTTTTTAATACGCCTTCCGATTCTCGTGGTAACTGTTACGAGCGCAATATACACAATGCATGCAGAAATTAAGCAGAACAGGATTTCGAAACAGACGTATATGCGTTCTGCTTTTTTCAGAACACCAATCAAATCGTTCGACAGTGTTAATGCGGATTTTCCCAGTATGTCAGTTCCGTTATAAATATTTACTTTCTGAAGATCAAAGAACTCAAGCTGTTTATTAAGATACTGCAGTTCCTCCGAGGCCGGATACTTAAGAAGAGTTTTGCGGAATCCGTACCACTTTAACTCCTGATCAATTTCACCGTCGGATATTTTTATATTCTGCATGCGCTGCAGCACTGCATCAAGTACATTAAAACGGGTTTTTACACTGTCCCATATCGTAAATGTACCGGCTGCATTATGTTTTACCGATTCCGGAAAATAGCGGAAAACTGAATCGGAACTCAATTGAGTCATTGTATCTGTCAGTCTTTTGACTTTTATTTCCCAATCCGCATACACTGTCGTTACGTCAACACCGCGGTAATCAACAACACCCATAAAATTATCAATATCAGCAAGACTGTACTGAACATCCGCCTGAAGATACTGGTAATTCTTCAGGCGCTGTATAATATTAGAACCGTACAGAGCTACAAAAGCTAATGCCACAAACTGAAAAACAGCTCCTAACGCAATGAGTGAAAATTTCGTATTAAGCTTCATACCTGTGCCCCATAAGACCGGTCCTCACTCCTTACAATCCAATACTTCTGTATTTTACCATACTTTTTAAATAAAACATACAAAAACAGACCTTCCGGAGACCGGAAATATTCTGTCACTTTATAAAGTATCCGGTATTAATCTGTGTTTCAGTTTTCAATAAGCTTTCAGTATTTTTTCAAGTTTTTCTCTGCCTATAATTTTCATGAAACTCGCAAGCCGGGGTCCCTGATCCTTATTGATAAGGACATGGTACATCGTTACAAACAACTCTTTTGGAGCAATTCCAAGTCCGGTAGCGACATCGTATACTTTCTGCCCGAGTTCCTTTTCGTCAACATTATTCATCACGGGAAGTATTGAATCGCGAATCTGTGTAACAGCCTGCAGTTCCGTATCAGAAAGTAAAGCTTTACTTCCGACGGGGCAGAGCGCAAATTTAAATTCCTCAGGCGCACACTCTGTAACCCAGTACCATGCACATTCACAGCGGCGGCGCAGGCAGGCTTCCTGCTCAGGTTTGACATCTCCGAGCGATTCAATGACTGCATCAATATTGCCCGAATATGTCTGAAGCAGAGTCGTAAGCATACGGAAAGCAACCTGAAACGGCATCACCGCAGGCATTTCCGGCTCAATCTGAGAAAGCATATACACGCGTTTTTCATGCTGGAAAATCTCGTCGTTCTTTGCCTTTTCAAGGCCCCATGCAATACGTTCCGTACGGTCGTACGCTTCATACATGGTAATCACGTCCAGATCAAAGCTGATAGCAAATTCATGATCGACTTTATTCACTGCAAAAATATAACGGAGCAGTTCCGGCTGATACACTTTGAGGGCGTCGGGCAGTGCAATAACTTTCCCTTTTGACGATGACATCTTTCCGGGAAGCCCTTTAAGACCGACGAAATCATACTTCATGGTGATGGGGGCATCCCACCCGAAAACCTTTTTTGAAACGAGTTTTGCGGTATCGTATGATCCGCCCGGACTGACATGATCTTTTCCGCCCGGTTCAAATACGACTTTTTCTTCATTCCATCTCATCGGCCAGTCGACACGCCAGCCGAGTTTGAAACCTTTAGAAGTGCGGAGATCTCCTGTTTCTTCATTGCCACATTCACACTTATAGGTAATGCCGTATTCACCGTCGTAACCGGTTATTTCGGTCGTATCTTTATTGCACTTTGAACAGAAAACGGAAACAGGCCAGTATTCATCTTCCTTCTTCATTTTATGCTCATCATCGCGGTACTCGTTAAGACATTCCTTGATGAGCTCCCGGTTCTGCATTGCCTTTTTCATGCCTTCCGTATAACGGTTAGCCCGGTAACGGGAGGCCTGATATAAAAATTCCGGATAAATTCCGACACGCGGCAGTTCCTGTTCAATATCGACTTCATGGTGACGCGCATAATTTTCATTGCGTCCGGTCGTATCAGGAACCATAGTAATCGGAAACCGGAGATATTTCTGAAGAACTTCAGGTTCCGGCATATTCGCAGGAACTTTACGAAATACATCATAATCATCCCATGAATATATAAAACGCACGTTTTTACCGCGGTCACGAAGTGCCCGCACAATAAGGTCAACGGTTATTATTTCCCGAAAATTTCCAATATGAACAGTGCCGGACGGCGTAATACCGGATGCACAGGTATACAGATCAAGCTCACCTTTCTGGGCGATAATTTTATCTGCCATCTGGTCGGCCCAGTGGCAGAACAGCGGATTCTTTTCGTTATTCATAGTTCTTCTATTATATTGAAGACACCGGAAATAAGCAATCACACACTATTTTCATTTTTCCGGCTTTTTGATATAGTCGCTGTATCTCCTTTTAAAATTTAATCGAGGCATGTATGAAATCCATTTCATGGGACAATCTTAACAAACTTGAAAGCTACAAAAAACTTAAAACACTCAAAGATGCTGTGTCTGTGGCAAAATCGTTGAATGGCGCTGCAGGCGAAAAACGTGTTGCAGAATTCTCAATTCCGATGAGCAGCGGTCTTACGTACAATTATGCGGCAAAACAGATTAATAAACAGATTCTGACTGTATTCAAGGCGCTTGTAAAAGAAGATCAGCTTCTTGAAAAATTCGCAGCGCTCTACAACGGGGAAGTCGTAAATCTCGGTGAAAAACGCATGGTTCTTCACCATCTTACCCGCGGCCAGCTGGGAAATAACGTTATTGTTGACGGTACAGATAAACGAGATTTTTACGTAAAACAGCAGAACGCGGTTGCGGAATTTGCAGATAAAATACATACAGGAAAGATTGTCAACGAAAAGGGCGAAAAATATTCGACCGTATGTCAGATCGGTATCGGCGGCAGCGATCTTGGACCGAGGGCTATGTATCTTGCACTCGAAAACTGGGCCAAAACAAATAACGAATTCAAAATGGAAGCGCACTTCATTTCCAATGTTGATCCGGATGACGGCGCAGCTGTGCTTTCCTCTATCGACCTTGCAAAAACGATTTTTATCCTCGTTTCAAAAAGCGGGACAACACTTGAAACACTCACGAATGAATCGTTCGTAAAGGATTTTCTTAAAAAAGCGGGACTTACTCCGGCAAAACATATGATTGCAGTTACCAGTGAAACAAGCCCGCTCGCAGACAGTCCCGACTATCTGGCAGCATTTTTTATGGATGACTTCATCGGCGGCCGGTATTCTTCAACAAGTGCCGTCGGTGGCGCTGTTCTCAGTCTGGCTTTCGGTCCTGAAGTATTTGCACGCTTTCTCAAAGGAGCCGCAGACGAGGACAAACTTGCCACAGAGACAGACATTACTAAGAATGCAGCTCTAATGGATGCGCTTATCGGAGTCTACGAACGCAATGTACAGGGATATCCTTCAACAGCTATTCTTCCGTATTCACAGGCTCTTTCCCGTTTTCCAGCCCATCTGCAGCAGCTTGATATGGAATCTAACGGCAAGAGTGTAAACAGATTCGGAAAAAAGATGATATATGTTACCGGACCGGTAATTTTCGGCGAACCGGGAACAAACGGTCAGCACTCATTTTATCAACTGCTGCATCAGGGAACAAACATTATCCCCCTTCAGTTTATTGCTTTCCAGCAGAATCAGATTGGAAAAGATGTTTTAATACAGGGGTCAACAAGCCAGACAAAGCTCTGCGCTAACGTTGCTGCCCAGATTGTAGCTTTCGCCTGCGGTAAAAACGATGAAAATCCGAATAAGTTTTTTGCCGGAGAACGTCCATCAAGTCTTATTTACGGAAAACAGCTTATACCGGAATCACTTGGTGCTCTTCTTGCACATTATGAAAATAAAGTAATGTTCCAGGGATTCATGTGGAATGTAAACAGCTTTGATCAGGAAGGTGTTCAGCTCGGTAAAAAACTTGCAACAACAGTTCTTTCCGGCAAAATGGACGGTGCTCTTAAAGCATATTCAAATCTGCTCATAAAGTAACCTGTTGTATAAAAACAAATGATATAGTACTATTATACCGACGAAGATGCCGTGGAAACATATGTTTCCACGGCTTTTTTTTACTGAAAAACAACAAAGGCGGCAACTATGCTAGATGTTTCTGAAATTATCACAACGAACAGCCTGCACATCAGATTTCAGCCGGTAGTTTCCATAAAACATATATGCGTATTCGGATTTGAAGCACTCTGTTATGCAGAATATAAAGGAAAATACATACCGGCAGTCGAATTATTCGACAGTGCAAGGGAAGCCCACCTTATTTCGTATCTTGATCATGCATGTATAGAAAAAGCAGTACAATCATTTTCGGAATTTGAGAGCCGGGAAAATCTGCTGCTTTTTATTAATTTTGAATCATCACAAATCGACGATGAATATACAGATACAGAGTTTATTTTTTCACAATGCCGGAAAGCCCGTATTTCCCCTGAAAATGTTGTGATAGAAATAATTGAATCAAAAGTTCTTAATGACCAGAAACTGCTGTCTTTCGTATCATTTTATAAAAAACACGGATTTTCCATCGCAATTGATGATTTTGGCGCAGGATACTCAAATCTGAGCAGACTGGCACTTATATCTCCGGCAATAATCAAAGTCGATAAGTCTCTCGCAGAAAATATTGAAAATGATTCCATGAAAGAAGCAATCGTTACTTCTCTGGCAAAACTTTCACAGAATATCGGAGCCATTTTTCTTGTCGAAGGTGTCGAAACTGAAAGTGCAGCAATGAAAGCTGTACAAGCCGGAGCAGAACTGCTTCAGGGATTTTATATCTCCAGACCGGAGCAGAATCTGCAGAAGATTGCAGAACAGGCTCAAAATACTATAAAAAAAATAATGGCTTTAACAGATCATGAAACTGTTAAAATAATGCAGAAAGAACTTACGATAAGACAAAAGCATATAGATACCATGAAAAAAATAACACTAATGCTCTCTGCAGCCTCGTCAAGGTTATTTGAATATATTCTTTTAAACCTGTACCAGCCGTCGGATAACTGTGAATGTGCTTATATCATGGACGAACAGGGTATACAAATTACAGATACGATCATGTACAGGACAGACACAACCAGGAAAGGCAATAAACTGTTCAGGCCTGCAGAAAAGTGGTCTACTCATTTTCAGGAACCATATTTTTATATGCCGTTTCTTTCAGGCTCTGCATATATAACCGACCGGTACATATCCGGTGCTTCAGGAAAAAACTGTATAACGATATCTTTACCATTCCCCTGCAGCGGAAAAGATTATTATTTCTGTTCAGATTTTTCTGTGCTGCCGGGCAGCTGAAAGAACCGTAAAATCACTTTAATTTAAACAATGTCCTGCAGTTGTTGTCGACCGTATCACAAAGTTGTCCGACCGGTATTCCTCTGATATCTGCAATGAATTTATAGGTATGTTCCACAAAAAGAGGTGTATTTGGTTGTCCACGTACAGGTACAGGTGCTAGATAGGGAGCATCTGTCTCGCAGAGAATACGGTCGTCCGGAATATACCGGATAAGCGAACGCATATCGTCCATTTTACTGTGCTTAGTGTATGTAACAGAACCACTGAAACTAATATACCAGCCGCGTTCAAGAAAATGTTCTGCCTCTTCCAGTCCGTATGAAAAGCAATGAATTATACCGTTGTCATATCCCGTTTTTTTTATAACCTCAAAGGTATCTGCAAAGGCATCACGGCTGTGCACAATAACAGGCAGTTCCAGGTTCCGTGCGAGTTTCAGCTGCATCTCAAACAGCTCCTTTTCAGCGTCGTACATGTCAGAATCAAAATCATCAGCACACCGCCCGTCTTCTCCGGAGGGATTCCAGTGATGATCAAGACCGCATTCTCCCAACGCAGTTATACTGCCGTCCCCCCGGATCTGCTCTTCAAGAATATCAACCCGGCGCATACGGTCCCTGATTGACACTACATCAGGCCAGATACCGGCAGAGTAATGGATCATATGCTCTGCGGAAGGTCTGAATTCAGGCAGAATACCGGATACCGCACGTGCAACAGCTTCCTTTCTGGGCAGGAGATCATCACACGAGGTGCCTATATCCATGGCAAAAAAACAGTTCTGCCGGATCATCTGTAAAATAATATCAGAACAGTCTGAGCAGGTACGCTCCTGAATCATACTGAAATGAAAATGAGTATCTGAATACATACACAGGATTCTAACAAAACAACACAATTCACTCAACAACTTGAAAAAAAAAGTCGTTTCGTATATTATAAGTTATGTATCTGCCGGGATGGTGGAATGGTAGACACAAGGGACTTAAAATCCCTCGGCGGTTAAACGCCGTGCCGGTCCGATCCCGGTTCCCGGCAAGAATACAAAAAAACGTGCCCCGACGGGCACGTTTTTTTGTATGTCTCCTATAATAAAGAAAATGCGCAGCATTTTCTTACCTTCGACCTTATTTCTAAAACGTGCCCCGACGGGCACGTTTTTTGTATGTCTCCTATAATAAAGAAAATACGCAGCATTTTCTTACCTTCGACCTTGTTTTTATAATACCTGACTATATAAACCGCTCATTTCTTCGCGCCAGTCAAGCTTCTTCTCCCGGGATTCCCATTCAATAGTTTTAAGAATCTTAAATGATTTTAGATCCCGCGGGTTATCAAAATGCAGAACAGCAAATCGGCCCTGCCCGATATATGTTATTTTATCATTGACCCCGAGCGATTCCGATTTATTCAATTGATCAAGAATACAGTCAAAATGAGCAGGTCTTCCCGTCGCCTTGTCGGAAACCGCACTGGTCAGGTCCTCAATTGGTTTACCGCAGATCGGACAAACCACTTCCCTCATCTTCAGTGCACGGATGGCTGCATCTTTTTTCTGTCGTTCTTCTATATTTTCATGAATTGTCCGCTGAAAAACCGGCTCATTATTCTTCGGTTCCCTGACAACAGACTGCTGATTGTGGTTCTGATTGTTCCAGCTTCTTCTATTATGACTATGTCTGTTATTCCTTCCCATTCTATCTGCTCCTCCTGTATTGTTCAGGGGGAAAAATAAATTTAATCCCTGAACAATGTATCATCATCAGGATCTTCCATAAGCTTTTTACTTATGACCTGCGCAATACGCTGTATGGCATTATCAATATACTCTTCATCCTGAATTTTTGCACGTAGTTCCAGTAAACGTGCCGAAAATCTTTTTTCTTTTTCACGAACCAAAGTGGCTGTTTTTCCACTAGAAATCATAAAAACTCCGAAAAAGCGTTTTCTATATGATATATCGCCGGCATTCCCGGCATATCTATCACAATAACATCATATCGAATATAGCTCTTACTATATTGTCGATTGAATAAAAGAAAACGTTTAGACGTTTCTATAATTCTTTTCTGCTTCCTGTAGTTAAGTACATGCGCTAAAGTTTCCGGGATGCCGTTAGGTAGAGTTTTTACCTCCACGAATACTAATACATCACCTGATAGTGCTATTATATCAATTTCACCTGTTTTTGTCCGCCAGTTCCGCGATAAAATAGAAAAACCGTGCGCTTTTAAATATTCAGCGGCACGGTTTTCTCCATTTGTTCCTATTGTTTTTCTTGTATCCTTCACAATTCCTTACGCAATATGAATATTTTTATCAGAATAAAGCATTGAAATATTCTCCTGCCTGTCCGCCTCTTGATCAAGAGGTTCAAGATCATCCACTGGTTCAAGATCATCTACCGGGAGGCTGTCTGAAAAAATAGTATTGTCGGTATCTGCGATCAGATGACCATACGTAAGAAGATATGGTATAGCCCATCGTTTTAATGCCACTATATGATACGGCTTTGCAGCTTTTCCTTCTGCAAGAAACATATTCTTTCCGTCGTCAAAAAAAACAGGTGCAGAAAACCTCATTCCTTCTTTTATCTCTCCACTTTTTATTTTTATAAAACTACTCATTTTTTTTGTCTCCCTTCTGTACTTAGTACAAAAGCAAAAATTCCGGCGAGCACGTTCCATGTCTCTTCCGGTACGAATGAACCGATTTCTTCTACTGAAAGAACATCAGCCATGGTATCATTTTTTACAACAGGTATTGAATTTTCTTCCGCAATTCTGACAAGTTTTTCTGCAAGTCCACCGCATGCCGTTACTGTAATAAAAGGAGCGGGCGAACAATGCGGATACTTCAATGCAACCGCTTTTTTTACCTGTTTAAAAGGCCGCTTTTCATTACTTCCGTTCATACGACACCTCGTACGACGGAAACAGTCTCATCCTCCGGACAAAAACCTGATAAAGCGTCATGATCAACCCACTCAACTTCAATATTTTCTTCATTATCGAAAAATTTATGAAGCACTGCGTAAAGACATCCTTTCTGCTTTTCACACTCTGCCACAGAGGTATTCGGAACAATACAAAATCGTATTTTCCTGCACCTTTCTTTTATATAATATAACACAAAAAAATATAATTTCACACCAAAACTTACTTTTATAACAAATTTTTTATTTTTTTGATGGTCTTTCTGCAAAAAACAACGAAGAATTCCTTTTCCCTGACGCATCCCGTCATCAAGTGAAATGTCAAACGGGATCTGAATCCAGCTTCCGCTGTCGTTGTTTGCTCCTGAAAATCCATAGTGATTAAAAACTGTAAGAAATCCTTCAGAATTTATTTTTCCGGGAATTGTACCTTTAAATATGCCGGTAAAAAAACGACGTACTTCATGAGTGATATCTTTATATTCCTTTTCAATTTTATCTGTTTCTGCACTGATGTCTCCGTAATGGTTGTTGTTCTGTGGTTTGTTATTGTTTTTATTTCCGTCAGCATCACCATCATTTTTTTCACCAAGAACAGCCCGTATCTCATTTTCTCCGGAAGGAAGCCCTTTCTGTTCAAGTACAAGCCCCGCTTCGGCCGCTTCCTTTTCTCTTCCCTCAAATTTTTCTGCGCTATGCCGGACTCTGTTTAATACGGAAGGATCAAACTTCATGCCGAGTTCTTTCATTTCGTTAAAAAGCACCAGTGACAGTGCATCAGGAGGCAGTCCGATCGAAATAAAATAAGCAGCCAGCCGCTGATCGGTCAGAAGTCCATCTGTACCGACTGCAGGCGATAAATTCTGTACCAGTGGAGCTTCAGCGTATATAATACCCCTCCCTTGCTGTGGAACAAGTGCAATTTTTCCGTCACGAAAAGAAACCGTTGCCAGAAACGTTGTGCCGGATTTTAATGCAGCAGAAGACGATACCGAAAAGCGCGTACCTGAAAAAGAAGCAACATATGTCTGTGGTCCAGTCTGCGATATCACACGTACTAAAACAGAACTGCCTTCCCGCAGCGCCCGTAACGGGGAACCGGAGAAGGCAGCTTTTTGTATATATACGTTCTGAGCCGTATTCATACAGCAATAATAAAATTATTTCTTCTTTTTGTCAGTAACGCTTTCTGCTTCGTGTTCCTCAAGAAACTCCTTCTTAATTTCTGCTTCCTGAGCAGCAGCGGCGGCATCAGCACGTGCATTACGGGCTGCAAGCTCGGCTGCAACGTTTCCACCCACAAGAGCCTTGACTTTCTTATTCTTACCGATAGCATCGCGCAGATAATAAAGTTTTGCACGGCGTACTTTACCGGGACGAATAATCTCGACCTTCGTAATCCGGGGTGAGTGCATCGGGAATACACGTTCAACGCCGATACCATAAGACTCTTTACGAACAGTAAAAGTCTGACGTGTACCGGAGCCTTTCTTGCAGATAACAACGCCTTCATAAATCTGAATACGTTCCGTTTTTCCTTCAACGATTTTGAAATATACTTTCACGGTATCGCCGACATTGAAGCCCTGTGCACTTGCACGTTTCTGTTTTTCTTCAATACTCTTAATAATATCCATTTTAGTCCCCTTAGACGGCAGTTACATTCCTTTTACGATGTTTCCGTCTCTTGTCCGCATATTTCAGCGAAAACTGCTCTGTTATTTCCTCAATCATCTTTTCGGCTTCCGGAGTAAGCTGACCTGCAAGACGTGCAACGGCAATCATATCAGGCCTGTTTGCAAGAGTCTTTTCAAGACGCTTTTTTAATTCCCACTTCCGGATCTCTTCATGATTACCGGAACGTAACACATCAGGTACTTTCATATCCCTGTATACCTGCGGTCGTGTATACTGCGGGTATTCCAGAAGTCCGCCGCAATAGCTTTCTTCTTCAAGTGATTCGGCGGAAATAACACCATCTATCAGTCGATAGACCGTGTCAATGATAACTTCCGCCGCTACTTCTCCGCTCGACATGACATAATCTCCGATTGAGATTTCGTCGTCTACGTAAGAATCGATTATTCTTTGGTCGATACCTTCATATCGTCCGCAGATAAATACGAGTTCACTCTCGCGGCTCAATTCAAGCGCTTTTTTCTGCGTAAACGGCCTGCCGCCCGGTGTGACATAAATCACCCGTTTTTTGTAAGCCTTTACACTGTCAAGCGCTTCTCCCAGAGGTTCAGCCAGCATAAGCTGTCCGGCTCCTCCTCCGTATGGACCGTCATCACATGTATGGTGCTTATCACGGGCAAAATCCCTGATATCCACCAGATCGTAGGCAATAATTCCTTTTTCAACTGCTTTCGCCATGATTGAGTTTTCAAAATAAGCGCGCAGAATGTCAGGAAATAAGGTCAGCACGGTAAATTGCATGGAATTACTCCAGAA
>Ga0172378_10000571_pt1 | contig 32672 bp, 29 predicted proteins | sample GrowelOW332metaG_FD_119755 | JGI IMG/M metagenome (GOLD analysis project Ga0172378, IMG submission 119755) | Groundwater microbial communities from an aquifer near a municipal landfill in Southern Ontario, Canada - Pumphouse #3_1 metaG | ecosystem: Environmental > Aquatic > Deep subsurface >...
ACAAGAGAAAGATACCTTGCAGAAGGTCAGACCTGCCTTGTCCTCATGGGGACAAGGTGGCTATAGTGCAGTATGGCTTGATGGTTCAAATGCTTGGACCTACCGGCATATCCATAAGGCCATTGAGAGGATGGAGGAACTTGCCGTTCGGTTCAGTGACCAGATCAGCCTGAAGCAGAGATTCCTTAATCAGGCTGCACGGGAAGTGTTGCTTTCCATGGCAAGTGACTGGCCGTTCATCCTGTTCAACAAGAGCAGTACTGAATATGCACAGAAACGAATTGGGGACCACCTAAGGAACTTCAATGTTGTCTATGGGAATATGTGTAAAAATGCCGTGAATACTGAGTGGTTGGTAAAGGCCGAAAAGCGAGATATTCTCTTCAGCGATATCGACTACAACATCTTCAATCCTGAAAGATAAATAGAAAATTCTTCATTACTCTGTCCCCTTCCTTTTTGGAGGGGGATTTTTCTGTATCCAGGCAAAAGCCCCAAAATATCACGAAAAGGTCTACGCTTGTTAAGCAGTGAGTGACATTTTTACCTATCATACCGGTGGAAAGATGGAAAAGTTCGGTTGTGCTGTAGTGGTAAGAAGTGTACATTTATGGATGTAAGTGGGAAAAAATCCCAAATAATGAAAAAGGTGAGGAGCCTGGTCATGTTGACTGGTGAATTTTACAACACCATTGACGACAAGGGTCGTATACTCATCCCTTCCCGATTGCGGAGTGCATTGGAAGGGGAGGCCCTCTATGTGACCAGAGGTTTGGAGAACTGTCTCTGGCTGATGCTTCCCACCGATTTTGAGAAACTCAAGAATACGATCATGAACGGGCCCGGTGCAATGTTCGACCGGAAGCTCAGGATTCTGCAACGCGGCATGATTGCCCCGGCGCAGTTGTGCGAGTTCGACAAGGTTGGGAGAATCAATATCCCGCAGAGTCTCAGGGAGAGTGTCTCCCTTGCCGCCAAAGAGGATTCGGTACTCCTTGGCACAGGCAACTATCTGGAGCTCTGGAACCGAAGTGCCTATGAGCAATACCTGCATGCAAGCATGGACGAGTTCCTTGACGCTGCACAGTCGCTCAGCGAAATGATCAGGGAGGACTTCTGATGGAGTACGTTCACTACTCGGTAATGACCCAGGAAATCCTCGAGTACTTGGTACCACCGAATGATCGGCCGGCGAAGATGGTCGACTGTACCTGTGGGGAAGGCGGACATACGTTCCTATTCCTCTCCAAATACCCAAACCTGGAAGTAACAGGGCTGGATCGTGACCGTGAGATCCAGAAGAAAGCAATCAAGCGAATGGAACCCTTTGGTGAACGTTTTACCCCCAGGAATATCTGGTTTGATGATTTCTTCTCTGAATATGGGCAGCAGGACCTGGATCTGGTTCTCTTTGACCTGGGTATTTCCAGCTTTCACTTTGAAGAGTCCGAACGCGGTTTCTCATTCAGGAAGGGTGAAGAGCTCGATATGAGACTGGACAAGGATGCCCCCATCAGTGCCCAGGATGTGGTGAACGGATACCAGGAAAAACGTCTGGCTGATGTCATCTATCAATTTGGTGAGGAACGATACTCCCGTCGTATTGCCCGGGCAATCGTAGAGGCACGCAAGCTCCATAGGATAACCGGTAGTGAGGAACTGGCTTCCATAATCTACAAATCAGTTCCCCCCAACTATCGCTATGGAAGGATTCATCCAGCCACCCGAAGCTTTCAGGCTATCCGAATCGAGGTGAACCGGGAGCTGGACAGGATTGAACCGGCACTAAAAGGTGCCGTGCAGGCATTGAGGAGTGGAGGAAGGCTTGCCGTCATAAGCTTCCATTCATTGGAGGACCGGCCGGTGAAGTGGCTGTTCAAGGGAATGGCAGAGGGGAGTGAGGCAACCATAAGGATCCTTACGAAAAAACCCCTGATACCCAGTGAGCAAGAAGTAAGTGAGAACCCAGCAAGCAGGAGTGCAAAACTGAGAATCATCGAAAAGCTGTAAAGGAGGCGAGCTATGGTACATGACTGGTACACCGTGGAGATTGACAGACAGCCGTCTGCTAAACCTCGCTACGCTGAGCGCCTCCAGCACGCCATGATTCTGGTCATGCTAATTCTCCTGATGGTAGCAATCTTCCTGCCGCTCTGGCAGCGGGGGATCAATCGCTCGCTTGAAGTGGAATATCAGACACTCCTGGAGAATCGCCAGGCATTGGAAGAGGAACAGCAGGTCCTGCGTGCCAGCATTTCCTCACTAAGTATGCCCGAGTCTTTGGCTGACGGTGCCTGGAGAGAGGGAATCGTATTCCAACCAATCAAGGCCGTGGCAATGCTACCCATCTCAAGGAGTAGCCAATGAACACCTACCAACATATAGACCAGTTCTCCTTTACTCCTTCATCCATTGCCCCCCTTTGTCAGGCAACATGCATCAGGGGTGGTTCCATTCGCATTGCTGATGTGCAGATTGACAGCAGGCTCTGCAGAAAGGGAAGCCTGTTCTTTGCCTTGAAAGGGGAACGTACCGACGGTTTTGCGTACATCAAGTCAGTATCAGAAAAAGGGGCTGCCGCAGTTGTAGTGCCTACTGAACGTGCACGGGAAGCCTTTCGCTTATGTGACTGTGCAGTTCTGGCCAGTGATGACGTACTTGCCAGTCTTCATGCACTATCCCGTTCCTACCTCTCCTTGTTCCCCCAATTGAAAACGGTGGGTATCACCGGCAGTTGTGGGAAGAGTACCACCAAGGAAGCCGTTGCCTGCATTACAGGGCAGCTCGGCCCGACAGCAAAGACCCCTGGAAACCTCAACAGTGAGTATGGACTCCCCCTAAGTACCTTCTCTTTGGAGAAGCAAAGCCGCTATGGAATCTTTGAGATGGGTATCGACCATGTCGGTGAGATGGATAGAATGGTTTCAATCCTCAAACCCAATATTGCACTTCTCACGAATATTGGGATTTCCCATCTTGAGAAATTTGGAAGCCAGGAGATCATCGCCCAGGAGAAGGCCAAGATTTTCCACCCAGGGATTGAAGCAGGGTTTGTAAGTCGTTCCTGCAAGCACTTGCCAAGCATTGAGAAACAAGCCTCAAGAACACTGCTCCGCTATGATGGGGAAGCCGTGAAGGCTGTTGACCTGGGGTTGGAAGGCTGGTCGGTGACCTATGAAGGGGAAACCTTCCAGATCAGGGCAGTGGGAAAACATCTGCTCGAAGATGTCTTTGGGGCCATTGCTATTGGAGCCTATCTTGGGGCAAGTCCAAGGGAAATAGCCCAAGCACTGGAGGGATTTACCCCGATGCAGGGAAGAAGCTCGGTATACCGTAGTGATATCACCATCATCGATGACTCCTACAATGCCAGCCTGGATTCCACCAGAAGCATTCTCTCCTATATTTCCAGCCTTAGATGGGAAGGGGAGAAGAAGGTTGTGCTCGGTCCTATGAAGGAACTGGGTAACCAGTCTCGTACTGCACACCGCTCGGTTGCGAATCTGCTTGCAAGATCCTCTTTTGGCAGGGCTTACCTCTATGGAAGTGAAATGAAAGAGGCAGCAAGCCAGCTCAGGCGTCAGGGATATGCAGAGAAAGTCTCATTTACCGAGAGCTTCGAGGAGTTGGAACATACTGTGGAGAGGCAGAGCAACCGGGGTGACCTGTTCTTGCTCAAGGCCTCACGCTCAGTTGGTATGGAACGGCTTATTCCGTCCCTTACTGAATATGCTGCAAGGAGGCCGATGAGGTATGCCTGATAGGTTGCTGCTCCTGTTTGTACTCTCGTTTGTCGTAACCTTCGTTATCTCGAAGGTTCTGTTGTCTTTTGTAAAACAGAGCGACATTGCAGTAAAACCGGAGCTGAGGGCCTTCCAGAAGCAAAAGGCAGGGACTCCCGTCCTCGGTGGCTTGGCCTTCACCTTGGGAACCTTGTTGGTTTCCCTCTTTGACCCTTCGCTTTCCAATCCACAGGTGTTGTTTCCCTTGCTTGCCTTGGTCATATTTGCCGGTATCGGTTTCCTGGATGACCATATGAAGAGCAAACACTCCAATGGTGATGGCTTGCCATCGGTAGTGAAACTGTTGTTGCAGATGCAGGGAGCCCTCTTGCTTCTAATCCTGGCCAAGGGACAGAACCTACTCATTACCCATATTGATCTGGTGGTATTCCAACTTGACCTGGGTATTGGCTATTACCTGTTTGCCCTGCTGTACATTCTATATTTCGTGAATGCAGTGAATATTACCGATGGGCTTGATGCATTGGCTGCAGGAAGCAGCCTTCCAATGCTTCTCTTGCTGGTGATGCTTTCCTTGAAGACGGGTAGTATGGCTTCCAGTGCATTGCTCGGTTCCTTGCTTGCCTTCCTTTTCTTCAATCTTCCTCCTGCCCGTTATTTCATGGGGGACTGTGGCAGCCATGCGCTTGGGGCATATATTGCAATGTCAGCACTGCTGATGGGCTCTGAGCTGGTATTGTTTCTTGCCAGTGGTTTATTCCTGCTTGAACTGGCTTCCAGCCTGATTCAGATCATTTCCATCAGACGGTTTGGCCGAAAGGTATTTACCATTGCTCCACTGCACCATGCATATGAACTCAAGGGAGTGAAAGAGGGCCGCATAGTGGTTGCTTTCACCTTGGTATCCTGGTTGTTTGCAGCAGTCTCACTGCTGATCAGTAGGTGAATGCCATGGATATACGAAGAGATTTTGATGATTGGCGGCAAAAAGAAGAACCACTTGAGGAAAGCGGAAGGAACCTGAGTGCCTTTACTTTCCTTTGTGTCGTCATCCTTATCACCTCTCTTGGGCTGATCATGCTCTACAGCGCCTCATACAATGAGGCCTTGGTACACGGACTTCCACATCACTATTTCTTCACAAGACAACTGATGTTCGTAGCGTTGGCAGTGGTTGGCTGGTTTGTCATCCGTTATATACCCCTTCGTTGGATAGAGAATATTTCCTATTTCGCATTGGTTGTATCAATGATTCTCCTCCTGTTGACCCTCTTCAGTCCATTTGGGCAGGAGCGTCTGGGTTCCAAGCGTTGGCTGCAGATTGGGCCCATTCCATCCTTCCAGCCTTCAGAGTTTGCGAAGGTGGGCATCATTCTTTTCTTTGCTGCCTACCATAAGAAGGACCGTAGCGATCAATCCATGATTCTTCGTCATGGGCTGCCCATAGTGATCAGCTTGGTGATTACCTTGCTGATCTTTCTCCAGCGAGACTACTCTTCAGCAATCTTGTTCCTGTTTATCTGTTTTGCCATGTTGATCGCCAGTGGGTTCAGGATTCTTCACATGGTCATTCTCCTTGCATTCCTGGTTCCCCCAGCGATTGTTGCGATGTTCAGTCAATCCTACCGGGTCAAACGAATTTTCTCTTTCCTGTTTCCCTCCCTCGATCCTAGTGGGATGAGTTATCAGGTAAGTACCGGGTTGAAGGCAATCTCTTCAGGAGGGCTGTTTGGGGTAGGCCTTGGTAATGGGTCCTACAAGCTTGGGCTTCTCCCTGAAGTCCAGAGTGACTTCATATTTGCCTCGGTTTGCGAGGAGTTGGGACTTGTGGGTGGAGCTTTCATTCTTGCACTTTTTCTCATGTTTGCGATTCTTGGATACCATGCAAGTCGAAGGATGCAGGACAGGGATCGTTTTCTCAGCTTGATGGCCTTTGGCCTGACCAGTATGGTGCTATTCCAAGCTATCCTGAATCTTGGAGTGGTAACTGCATTGTTACCGCCCACCGGTATTCCTCTACCGTTCTTCAGCCAAGGTGGAACCAATATTCTGGTGGTATTACTGAGCTGTGCGATGCTTTACCGAATTCTACTGATCAGCAGTGGCAGGATACCACTGTACAAGAGTTCCTTGGGCAAAGAGGAGCGAGCAGCGATTCATTTCCCTTCCCAAGGGGGCGTTGAATGAGACGCATGCCGATTGGGGTGAAGTTGACCGCGATGATTCTCCCCTTGGTTGTGTTCCTGGTATTCATTGCACTGCGCACAGTTCCGCAGTTCAAGATCACCACAATCAAGGTTGTTTCAGGAAGTGGGAAGGAGAGAATTCCTGCTTCACTCAAGGAACAATTGGCAACCTACGTGGGACTCTCTCTTTTTGAACTGAATTTCAATCGTCTTGAGCGTGAGTTGGGCTCATACCCGACAATTAAATCCCTGGAACTTAAAAGAGCCTTACCTTCCTCTCTGGAAGCAACTGTTTCCTTGGTGGAAAGTCCTGCCCTGGTGCAAACCACCGATGGGTTAGAGACCTATCTGGTTGAGGGAAATGCATTGGTGAGATTGCCTGCCGAGGATATTGATGCATGGAAACAGGAGATGGTTACCATACTGGTACCTCCATCTTATGCACAGATGCTCAGAGCATATGGACTTGACCGCTCATTTCATCAGGTTATGGAATTGGCAAATTCCCTTGGAGAGAAAACTACCTTGATAACAAGTATAAAATACGATAATAATAGTAGTAACAGCTTTGGAAAGATGGTTTTGGAAATCTCCTCTCTCAATGCCCAGATTTGGGTGAGAGAGCCTGTAGGGACGGCCCAGATACAAGCGGCCGTAGCACTAGCCCAACAGGACCAGAAGGATACACTCTCCTTCCTCAGCTCGGAAGACAAGCGTTATGACCTCTATCGAGAGGGTTTGGTGCGCAGGTAATGAGACCGACCAGAAGGGGGTTGCTGTAATGGCTGGTGATAAGATGTTGATGGGACTGGATATAGGCTCAAGCCGAACTAGATGCGTTATCGGCTCAGTGAGTCGGGATGGCCAGTTGATGGTAGACAGCATCTGTGAGCACTCCAGTGAAGGAGTTCGAGCCGGTTCCATCGTTAATATTGAGCAGACCTTGAAGACCATCCAAACGGTGATCAATGAAGCGGAGCTCCAGGCAGGAGCTGAGATGAGTGAAGTCATCATCGGAATCGGTGGGGAGAATATTGTTGGTATCCCCAGTACCGGGGTGGTCGGGATCAATAGCAAGGACCAAGAAATAAAAAGAGAAGATATTTTTCGCAGTCTTGAGGTCGCCAGGGCGTTTGAACTACCCCAGGACCGTGAGATTCTCCATACATTGGTTCAGGACTTCCAGATTGATGGACAGATGGGTATCAAGGATCCCATCGATATGCTTGGGCATCGGCTCGAGAGCCGGGTGCTGATTGTAACTGCTTCTTCTGCAATTTGCCAGAATGAGCGAAAGTGTATCCAGCGGTCTGGTTTGAGCGTACAGAGAATGGTATTGCAGAGCCTTGCCGATGCTGAGGTAGTCCTCAGCGGTGAGGAAAAAGAGATGGGCACAATCCTTATCAATATCGGCAGTGGTATCACGAATATGATAGCTTATACCAATGGGGCTCCCGTCTATACAGGTGGGGTTAACCTAGGAGGAGATGCTGTCACGAATGATATTGCCTACATTCTGAACAAGACGCGGGGAACCGCGGAACAGATAAAGTGTGAAAGTGGTCACAGTTATGTACCTTCTGTCAGTAGTGAGGATATGGTACTTATCCCCCAGGTGGGAGGCCTTCCACCCATCAAGATGCCGAAGAAAGAGCTCAGCAAGGTCATTGAACCAAGAATGGCTGAAATCTTCAGTAGATTGCAGAGCGACTTGGAAAAAGCCCAGGTGCATGGTTCCTTTGGTGGTGGGGTGGTATTGGTAGGAGGAGGGGCCCTGCTTAGCGGGGTTACCGAACTGGCAAGTGAGATTTTCCAGCTTCCCGCACGCCTCGGATTCCCTGAGGCTATTGGGGGCTTGGATCGGAGTTATATCAGTCCACAGTACACGACTGTGCTTGGCTTGATGAAGAGTGAAGCTCGTAGGGCACGGAATACTGCTACCGGAACACGTTCACGCAAGGAGCGGACGCGTCGCAAGGAAGGTGGGGCAGTCTCGAAGCTCCGTGGTTTTTTCAGGACACTGTTTTAATCGTGCCGAATGGCGAAGGAATAGAGTATGGATTTTGGAATGTTTGAAGTTGAGGATATGGTTCAGGATGAACAAACCACTGCCACGGTCATCAAGGTGCTCGGGGTAGGAGGTGCTGGGGGGAATGCGGTTAATCGTATGATTGCCAGTGGCCTGAAAAAGGTGCAGTTCGTTACCATGAACACCGATATGCAGGCCTTACAGCGATCCAACGCACAGGTCCGTCTTCCCATCGGCAAGGAGTTGACAGGAGGTCTCGGTGCAGGAGGTGTTCCTGAGGTGGGTGAGAAAGCTGCCCAGGAGAGCAAGGAAGACATCCGTCGCGAGATTGAGAACGCTGATATGGTTTTCATTACCGCCGGTATGGGAGGCGGAACCGGTACCGGTGCTGCCCCGATCGTTGCTGAGATTGCCAAGAGTTGCAATGCCCTCACCGTTGCGGTGGTAACCACCCCGTTCGCTTTTGAAGGGAAGAAGAAATTGCTCTTGGCACAGGCAGGAATTGAGAAACTGCGAAAGCAGGTGGATACCCTTATCATCATCCCCAACCAATATTTGCTGAAGGTAGTGGAGAACAATACCCCTATCAAGCAGGCCTTCCTGATGGCGGATGAAGTCTTGTATATGGGTGTACAGGGAATCAGTGAGCTGATCACAGAACCAGGTGAGATCAACATTGACTTTGCAGACGTAAGGACTGTCATGAAAGGCAAGGGTGATGCTCTCATGGGTATCGGATTTGGAGAAGGGGCGAACCGTGCAGTTGATGCTGCCCGCCAGGCCATCAACAACCCCCTCCTGGAAAATGCCAGTATAGAAGGGGCCAAGAGTGTCCTGGTCAATCTCTCGGGTAGCGACAACCTTACCCTTCAGGAGTACCAGGATGTCGTTGAGTTGGTAACCGACAAGTGCAGTGATGATGCCCTGATCATCGCAGGTCAGGCTTTCAATCCTGAACTGGGTGACCGAATCAAGGTCACTGTGGTGGCAACTGGCTTTGAACGGAAGGAAGAGGTTGTTGGTGCTGAAGTGCCTGAGATGGATATGGTCAAGCGCCACTATGCCGCTGCAAAGGTTGACGAGAAGAGGCAGGAAGAAGATGCCCCTGCTGCCAAAAACACCCAGGAGGACGAGGAACCAATCCCTGCAATCCAGGTGAATCGTTGGCAGGATCTGCAGAAACAGCTGGGCAAGGGGCCGGGTAGTAATTCCAACGACTATACCATCCCTGCCGTACTGAGGTACTCCAGGAATAAAGCAGAAGAGAAATAACCATGGCTCTCCCCGTTGACCAGCTCTTGCTAGAAGAGTACGAGGATTATCTAATGATACAGCGTCGTCTATCACAGGCGACGCTGTCGGTCTATCTATACGAAGTTTCTCGTCTGTTGGAAACAGAACTCCCCCTTGAGACAGTGGATGCAACCCAACTCGAAACCTATCTGATCGGGGAGAGAAAGGAGCGTAACCTCAGCCCTGCAAGTCTTGCAAAGACACTCAGTGCACTTAGGTCATTCTTTTCCTTTCTGCAACTCCAGAAGATAAGGCAGGACAACCCTGTCCTCCTGATCAGTCATTCACAGAAACCGCTCACGCTTCCCCTGGTGGCAAGTGTGGAGCAGATTGATGTACTCCTTGAAAGTATTGATACAAGCTCCCCTCTGGGATATCGGGATCGCACCCTGTTTGAATTGATCTACTCCTGTGGATTGAGAATAAGTGAGGCATGTAATCTTGAGGTTTCCGATTATCAGGATGGAAAACTGCGGGTACTGGGAAAGCGGGATAAGCTTCGTATTGTTCCAGTAGGGGAGATAGCAGCCAACTATCTGGATATATACCTTAGGGATATTCGTCCCTCGCTTGTCGGAATGCGCCTTGCCAACAAGGCCCTTTTTGTCGGACGTAGGGGAAGGAAGCTTACCAGGCAGGCCATCTATAAACGTTTTGTCAGCTACTGTGGGGAGTGCGGCCTTGATGCAAAGGTGCATACGCTTCGCCATAGCTTTGCAACCCACCTCCTCGAGGGGGGGGCTGACCTAAGAAGTGTCCAGGAGTTGCTTGGACATGCAGATATCAAGACAACGCAGATCTACACCCATGTGGATACTGCCTCCCTGCAGCATGCATATGATGCCTACCATGACGAGCAGGGGAGTGAGGAGTAAGCATGAGTGTATTATGGATTCTCTGTCCCATCATCGCCTTCGGCTCTGCTGTGGATGCCATCGCTGGTGGTGGTGGCCTGATAACCCTGACTGCCTATGTAGCGGTGGGGCTTCCTCCAACCACCGCTCTGGGGAATAATAAATTTGCCTCTGCAAGTGGGACACTGGTTGCGACCATCCAGTATCTGGCCAACAAGCAGGTCAGCTTTCTGGTAGGGGGGATTGCCATCGTGACAACCTTCATAGGTTCTTCCTATGGATCCTACCTGGCAACACAATATGCCTCGACCTATCTCTCCTATCTTCTAATCATCCTGGTACCTTCCCTTGCTGTATTCATGTTGGTGAACCCGAATTTCGGAAAAGCACAACCGAGGGGAAAGGCTTTCACCCTATCCCTCAGTGGGATCACAGGTCTGGTCGTTGGGATGTATGATGGCTTCTTTGGGCCAGGGACGGGAATGTTCCTTACCATCATTTTCACCGCTGTGCTTGGTCTGGACCTGCTTAAGGCATGTGGAACCGCACGGATAGTGAACCTTGCCTCCAATATCGCAGCCTTGGCAATGTTTCTCTATCATGGGGTAATTGATTTCTCCATTGCAATTCCCTGTGCCATCAGCGCCATCATTGGTGGGTACATCGGCAGCCACCTGGCATTGAGAATCGGGCAGAAGGTGGTAAAACCGGTCATGTTGCTGGTACTCTCCCTCTTGCTTATCAAGGTGGTCGTTGAACGGTTTTGAAGCAAGTCTCCTGTTTCCCTGCCTTTAGGAGATATGAAACTTTCAATACTACTGGCACTCAGTCTCCTGCCTCTCTCATGTGAAAAGAGGATAGCGTTGGCTCATTCTGGTGTTACATTGCAGGAACTCGTAAATCGTGGAGCAAGCATGGCCCGGGTGAAGCGGATGCTCAGGTTTCTTAATGAAGAGCAATCACTCAAAGTCTGTTTCTGGGGAATGGATGGGTATCCATCCGCGCTTTACCAGATGGAGAACCCTCCATTCAGGCTTATGTACAATAATCTTCTGCCTGACCCATCTTCCCATCTGCTTACCCTCTGCGGAACCCGCTATCCGGATGGCAACGGCGCCCAGAGAGCATACCGGTTTGCACTGGAGGCCTGTGCAAACAACACCACTCTGGTGACAAGCAACAGCCGAGGGATCGATAGGACTGCGCTTTATGCCAGCGGGGACCTGAAAGTCAATGCATTTGTCATCTGTGACTGTGGATTGGCGACACCTCGCATCAGGGCCTATCATGCATTACCGTTCGTCTCATTGCTCTCCCCCTATGAACCTGATGATGCAGCTTTCCCTTCCCGTTGCCTGAGCCGTAATATGCTCTCGACTGCGATTGGGAATGCAACGATGGTTATACAGTCCCCTGAGAAAAGCGGATGCTTGCACTGTGCCACCTCTGCATTGGATCAGGGAAAGGACGTATTTGTCCACACTGATGGGCTCTTTGGTGGCTCACTGGATGGAGGCATTGCCTCTCTTGCACAAATGGGCGCCACTGATGTTGCCTCCTTCCGTGATCTCGCTTCCCTTCTTTCTTGGGAGAGTCCCTGCAAGGTGGAAGAGAGAAGAGGGGGAGCGGGTACGTTGTACCGTTTTGGACGGGCATGGTATAGTCTAGAGTATGCATGAACCCTTGATCCAGGAGTTCCTGGAAACCCAGAAACAGATCCGCAATCTCAGTGACCATACTCTGCTTGCCTACAGGAGGGACCTGGAACAGCTGTCAGCTTATTTCTCTTCCCTTGGGATTGGCCTGAAAGAGGCTGGCAGGGAGGATGGGAGGATGTATCTTCGGTTCCTGAAATTCGAAAACCACTACAGTGAGACAACAGTGAACCGGAAGATCAGCTGTGTAAGGACATTCTATACCTCATTGTGTAAACGTGGGGTATGTTCAGTAAACCCATTTTCGCTCGTGGCAACACACAGGAGAGAGAACCACCTTCCCACTGTTCTTACTGTCAAGGAAGTGGCACAGTTGCTCAGCCAGAGCTGTGATGATTTCCGCTCTGCTCGCTCAGTTTCACTCTTTACCCTGCTCTATGACACTGGTTGCAGAATCAGTGAGGTGCTTGGCATCAAGGAAGAGTCAATTGAATGGGATAAACGACGTATACGAGTTTTGGGAAAGGGGTCAAAAAGCCGCTATGTCTTTTTCACCAACCATTGCAGGAATGTCTTGCAAACGTATTTGAGCCTGAAAAGAGAACGATTCGATTGTCCCTTCTTGTTCTGTTCAATACAGGGAAAACAGTTGCCGATGAGCACTGTTGGTAGTATGTTTGCTACATATAGAAGAAGGCTTGGGTGGCAGAAACAATTTACGCCCCATGTACTGAGGCATACCTATGCAACCCATCTTCTGGACAACGGGGCAGATATCCGATTGGTACAGGAATTGCTTGGTCACGCCAGCATCTCTACCACCCAGATTTACACCCATGTATCGAAAGAGAGGCTGGCACGGGTCTACGCATCCTGCCACCCCCATGGAAGGAAGCAACATGAGTAGTTTTAAAGGAACAACCATCGTCGCAGTGAGAAGAAACGGACATGTCGCCATAGCTGGCGATGGACAGGTCACTGCAGGAGATACGATTTTGAAGTCAAACGCACATAAGGTGCGAACACTATATGACGGGAAGGTAATTACCGGCTTCGCTGGGACAACTGCCGATGCATTCACCCTCTTTGAACTTTTTGAGGGAAAATTGAAGCAGTACAATGGCGACCTGACCCGCTCTGCAGTGGAACTGGCAAAGCAGTGGAGAACCGATAAACAGCTGCGTCAGCTCGAGGCAATGATGCTTGTAAGCGATGGGAAGAGAATCTTCCTGATCAATGGAGCAGGGGATGTGGTCGACCCCGAACGGGATGCGATCGGCATTGGAAGTGGGGGCAACTACGCACTCAGTGCTGCATTGGCATATTTGGAGGCAGACTCCACCATGTCAGCGGAGGAGATTGCCAGAAAGAGTGTACAGATAGCAGCATCTGTCTGCATCTACACAGATGATCAGATTAACGTAGAGGTACTATAAGCATATGGGATATTCAGCAAGCAGGAAGCTTGATGAGCTCAAGCCTTCTCAGATTGTTTCAGAACTAGATAAATATATCATTGGCCAGCAGAAGGCCAAGCGAACCATAGCAGTTGCGATTCGCAACCGGACTCGCAGGAAACGGCTTCCTGAGGAAATCAGGGATGAAGTCTCTCCCAAGAACATCATCATGATCGGCCCCACTGGAGTGGGAAAGACCGAGATAGCTAGGCGTATCGCAAAGTTGTCCAACGCTCCCTTTATCAAGGTTGAGGCTACCAAGTACACTGAGGTAGGGTACGTCGGACGGGATGTTGAATCGATCATCAGGGACCTTATGAGTATCGCTGTCCAGCAAGTAAAAGCTGAACTAGCCGAGGCTGAGAAGGAAAAGGTGGCAAGCAGGGTTGAAGAGCGTCTGCTCGATATGTTGCTTCCCCAGGCAAAGGGTGAGGAGAAGAGTGATGTGGTGCCGGCAGGCAGCAGCTTCACCGACAGCCAGAAGGCAACCCGTGAGCGTTTCAGGGAGATGCTCAGGGATGGTAAGTTTGATGACCGTGAGATAGAAGTCAATGTCCAGAGCAGGAAGCGGGTCGGAATTGAGGTCCTTGGTCAGCCAAACATGGAAGAGCTACAGGACGCAATGCAGAGCCTTGGTTCAATCTTTGGGAATGGTCGTGGACATAACCGAAAGTTGACCGTAAAACGTGCCCGGGAGATTTTTACCGAAGAAGAGACTGAAAAGGCTGTTGATAATGACCGTGCCATTGATGAGGCCAAGGAGCGGGTCGAGCAGATGGGGATTGTTTTTCTCGATGAGATCGACAAGGTTGCCAAGAGCGGCGGTGGTGCCTCCAGCATTGATGTAAGCAGGGAAGGTGTACAACGTGATATTCTCCCCATCGTTGAAGGTACCAGTGTTTCCACCAAATGGGGCGTGATCGATACCACACATATCCTGTTCATTGCCAGTGGTGCATTCCATGTCTCCAAACCCAGTGACCTGATACCTGAGTTGCAGGGACGTTTCCCGCTTCGCGTTGAATTGGATGACCTGAGTGCTGATGATTTCTACCGGATTCTTACAGAGCCTGCTAATGCGATGACCATGCAGTATCATGAGTTGCTTAAGACCGAAGGTGTGGAGATCATATTTGATGATGCAGCCATCAGGAAAGTCAGTGAGATAGCCTATGAAGTGAATGCAACGAATGATAATATAGGTGCCAGGAGACTGTTCACCATCATGGAGAAGCTCTTGGAAGAACTTTCCTTCAGTGCAGATGAGCTTTCAGGGCAGACCATCACCATCACCGCAGCATACGTTGATGAACGGTTGCGTGATGTTCTCCAGGATCAGGACCTCTCCAAGTTCATTCTCTAAGGGGGCAATTTGGAATTCCTAACGCTCGAGGCAGAAGATTATGAACATGCATTGAAAGAAGCCCGCACTCAGTGGGGAACTGCAGTGCGTGTTCATACGCGTAAGGATTTCCTGTTGAAAAAGGGGATGCGCAAGGAAAAGCGTTGCCGCATCACCTTCTTCCTGGTCGAGGAAACTGAACCCGTTGAAGAGAGTGTGGCAGAAGATCCTGTTTTTCATGCAGGGGACCATTTATCCTTTCTTATGGAACAAAATGAGATTCCTCCGGCCAGAATTGAACAAATCAAGAGCATGTTGCTCTCCGATGAGAAGACCTTGGGGCAAGCAGAGCTTGAAGTCCAGTTTTTCCAGTATCTTCTTGAAGGTCTGCAGTTTGAGGATTCCGTCCAACAACGGTACGTAGTGCTGGTAGGACCGGCCGGGGTGGGGAAGACCACCAGCCTGGTAAAACTAGCTATCCATCTCCGTGCAAAAGAAGGAAAGAAAGTAGCTTTGCTCAGTTTCGATGTGCATCGCCCTGGTGCGTTGGAACAGGTTAGATTCTTTGCAAAGGAGTACTCCCTCCCGCTGTATGAGGCCACCGATGCAGGAGTATTGTCTGGATTGCTTGATGTCCTGGAGACCTATGACCATGTTCTGGTCGATACCACCGGCCATAGCAGCAAGGATGTGATGCTCAGGGATTCTCTTTCAGACCTATTTTCCTCATTTGATGACAAGGAGCGTGAGTACACCTTGGTGGTCAGTGCGAGCAGTAAATTCACGGACCTTATTGCACAGTATGAACTGTTCAGTGAGTATAACCTGCGAAAATTATTGGTGACCAAGCTCGATGAGACACAAGGGATAGGTAATATCCTGTTCTTTGCCAAGGAGGCTGGGCTTCCTCTCTCTTTCCTTGCTGATGGACAGGGAGTGCCTGAGGATTTTCATCGAGCCGATGCGTCGGTATTGGTTCCCCGATTGCGTGGATTTACTCTTGAGCTTGACCAATTCTTCCCATCACTCTAAAGGATGGGTGTATCGCTTGTGATCAGTTTTCCCTGGCTTATGAGCGTCCTGACGATGGCACCAACCGCTGGCGCTGCTACATTTGATCCATACAGGGAAGCCCCTTTCGGATTACCCGCCCCTACATAGAGGATGTACTGTGGATTATCGATCGGTACCATGCCAAGTGTAGATACGAGGATGGTTCCATCCTCATAGCTTTTTGTCTCCTCATTGAACAGTTGTGCTGTTCCTGTCTTGACCCCTAGGTCCACACCTTCAACGCTTGCCTGGATTCCCGTGCCCCCTGAAAGTGAAGCGCGATACATTCCTTCACGAATACGTTCAGTGACCGAAGGTTCCAGTACCTGTGAGATCACCGTTCGTTCCCGTTGGTAGCTTTCCTCTCCGCTGACAGGAGAGGAGCGGGAGAGGATAAGATGTGGAGCAATGAGTTCCCCACTTGGGGAGAGTGCTGTAGCTGCAGTACAGAGATGTAACGCACTTACCAAGAGCTCCTGTCCAAAGGCAATGGTTGGCAGGGTTCTTCCAGACCACTGGGAAGGGTTGGCGATATATGCCTTTGCCTTGGAGGGGAGCGAGATATCATAGCTGTTGGTGAATCCCATTTGTTGCAACATAGTATAAAAAGAAATGGGGTCAGTCTGGAGTGCCCAATGCGAAATTGCCCCATTGCATGATTTTGCAAGCATGGTTTCCACATCAACTTCCCCATGAGGTGAGGTACAGTTGATCGTCACATTGCTGGATCCTGCATTGAAGGTGTAGGATCCATCACAGAGAAAGTGTTCTTCAGTCTGTGCCTCTCCAATCTGCAAGATGGAAGCCATACTGAACAGCTTGAAAACTGATCCTGGCTCATACAGGAGATTCACTGCATTGTTTCTTCTCTGTTCCTCCTCACTCTGCCCAAGTGCATTGATATCGTACCAAGGGTAGCTGGACATGCCAAGAATGTCTCCATTTTGGGCATCGAGCACGAGCGCCATTGCATAATCAGGGTTGAATTCATCAGCAATTTTCTGCAACTGTACATCCAAGGCGTATTGAATATCTACATCCAGGGTGAGTATGACATCCTCCCCATAGGTAGTGCCACGGTTCCCGATTTCTGGATAAGGATTGAGGAATTCTTCCTGACTCAGCTCAATTCCTTCAATTCCCTCCATCTCCACATTGGTGAATCCAATGGTCTGCGATGCATGAAATTGTGCAGGATAGGTACGCCCTATCCGTTTCTCCACGTTTACTTGGTTCTGCAGGCCATGTTCCTGTAAGACACTGCGTAGGGGTTCTACCTGCCTGTCGTCTATCGCCTTCTTGATCTGCGCATAGGTGGTGTAGTTGCTTGCTTTCTGTTGTATCTCTGATGGGCTCATCTCTACAAAAGGGGCAATGACCTCGCTTACCTGAGCTAGGTCCACAATCTTGTTAAGATGAAGGTAAACGCCCCAATAGGGACGTTCAATGGCGAGAATTCTTCCATTTCGGTCATAGATTGTACCCCTTACCACACTTTCGGCTACCTCTGGATTGTGGTATGTTTTTGTCTGTGGCTGGTCAAAAAGCATCATAGAGGCCAATCTGATGAAAAAAATCCCAAGAATAAGGGAAATAAGCAAGGTGAAGAATCTGATATATGTATGTTTTGGACTGGTAGCCATGATTGATTTATACTACTATGTAGGAAAGGTAATGTCGAGCTATGGGAAAAGACTACTATGATGACATGCAAGAGCGGCCTTCTTGGCGTTCAGGAAGGGATGGCTCTGAAAATAACCGACCGAGCAAAGGGCTGATCTGGACGATTGCCCTGGGTATCGCTATCTGTGTGGTGGTAATTGTGATCTGGTATCAGTTTTTTCCAGTGCAGAATCAAGGCAATGAAAATCAATCTACAGTGATTGAGGAGGTGTTGCCTGAGGTGAAGGAAATTGCTGATGCCCCGCAAATCAGCAGTGATGAGACCCCAGAAGGAGCCATATCTCCATCTGATGCACCGGTAGTGGATACGGAGAGTGCCAGGGCAATTGATGACGCTCCCCCGGTACGTAGAACACCCACCACCAGTAGTGCTTCCATCCAGTATGCAGAGCATCTGGTCAAGGAAGGTGAGGATCTTGCGTCCATCGCAGATTTATACAGCCTCAAGCCACAGACCCTGATCAGTGTGAACAAAATCCGGAATATCCAGGCTGTCAAGGAAGGGGTTACCCTTACCATTCCCGACCGTGATGGTCAGCTCTATACAGTGAGAGAGGGCGACATGCTCAGTACAATCGCCCGAAAGTACAGCCCTACCTTGGGGTGGAAGACTTTGCAGGAGCTCAACAACCTGAAGAATGAGAGAATTTTCGTTGGTCAGGAACTTTTCATTCCTGATACCTCATCATCCTCTCTTGCCCAGCTCACTGATGTTTCCCCCATCCAGTTCCAGAAACCGTCCCCAGGCTCCATCAGTAGGCTCTTTGGACAGTCTTTTGAGAACCCCACAACCGGAGAGAATGAAATCCTCGCAGGAATACTCATTGAAGGAGATTGGGGAGAAGCTGTTGTAGCTTCAGCCAAGGGTGAAGTGGTAGATGCAGGATATGAGCAGAAGGGCAGGGGAAGATTCGTAATCCTTAGCCATGAGGGTGGCTACAGAAGCAGCTATTACCATCTGGAGAATGTAAGTAATGATGTACGCATCGGTGCAAGTCTCGAAAAGGGACAGGTTATAGGAAGTATCGGAACCAGTGGCACCGATTATGAGCAGCCGACGCTCTTTTTCAGTATCGAACAATCTGGAATTGCACTTGATCCAATGCAATTCTTCTAAGATCAATCGTTCTCAATGTATGATAAAAAGGGAGACCGCAAATGCAGTCTCCATTTTCTTGTTTGGGCATATCCTCAAGCATTCTTTCCGCAGCAATGCTTGTATTTCTTACCGCTCCCACATGGGCATGGGTCATTCCTTCCCACCTTTGGGGTCTGTCTTCTTACCGTAACAGGAGCCGTGTCCCCTCCACCTTGTACTCGTCTGGGGCCTTGGCTTGCACTACTGAAAGCTCCTTGTGCCTGGTGGCTCTCCACTGTCTTGGCTTCCTTGGCTTTCTGACGGTACTGCTGTTCCGGTTTGGTGATCTTCACCCTGACCAGGGTTTGTGCCATGAAAACCTTGATCCCTTCAAGCATCTCGGTAAAGATCTCAAATCCTTCCACCTTGTACTCAACGAGGGGATTGCGTTGTGCATAGCTTCTCAATCCTACTGCATCACGTAGATCCTCAAGAGCTGTGAGATGGTCCTGCCATCTGAGATCGATCTGACGGAGGTAGTTGAAACGGAGGAAATCGTTGAATGGTTTCTCACCAGTGAGGGCAACCTTGTCATCAATCTCCTTGTCGATATACTGCCGCAGTTGTTGTTTGTACTCATCTGCAGAAGCTTGCTCGGGAAGGGGAGGGATCTCAAGGTGGAATGTGGTGAGCATCTCCTCAAGCAGCTTGATTCCTTTCTTGTCATCCTTGCCATCGGAGAATACCTGGTCAACCATATCATCGCTGATATCGTGACAAATACCCCTGACGCGTTCCAGTAGGTGCTCATCACTGAGGATTGCATCACGCTCATCATAGAGATAATTTCTCTGTTCATTGAGCACATCATCATAATCAAGAAGGTGCTTCCTGATTTCAAAGTTGCGATCCTCTACACGCTTCTGGGCTTTCTCGATTGCATTGCTCAGCATACGGTGTTCAATGGGCTCCCCATCTTGCATGCCGATCTTGCCGAGCATGGTCTTCAGATTCTCAGAGGCGAACAGGCGCATCAGTGGATCATCCAGGGAGACAAAGAATCGGCTTGCACCAGGGTCTCCCTGACGGCCACTTCGACCACGCAACTGATTATCGATACGTCTGGATTCATGTCTTTCAGTTCCAAGGATATAGAGTCCGCCGAGTTCCTTTACCTCTTCATAATCATGCTTCCATGCAGGATATACTTTCTTGATTGCTTCAGTAAGCTCCTCAGCACTAGCATCAGCCCCACAGATGGCTCTTGCTCTCCCGTCTAGGCTGCCACCAAGCTTGATATCGGTTCCACGTCCTGCCATGTTTGTGGCAATGGTAACCGCTCCCTTGGCACCAGCGTTCTCGATGATCAAGGCCTCTCGTGCATGGTTCTTGGCATTGAGTACCTCGTGCTTGACGCCCATTCTGCGAAGCAGGACTGAGAGCAGCTCGCTTTTCTCAATGCTGATGGTGCCGACCAGAATCGGTTGACCTGTACTATGGACCTTCTGGATCTCCTCACAGATGGCCTTGAACTTGAACTCTTCATTATAGTAGACCAAATCCGGAAAATCTTTTCTGACGATCGGCTTGTTGGTTGGGATGACCACAACATCGAGGCCGTAGATCTTGAGGAACTCAGGAGCTTCGGTATCTGCGGTACCGGTCATGCCGCTGATCTTGTCGTACATCCTGAAGAAGTTCTGGTATGTGATCGTGGCAAGAGTCTTGTTCTGACCAAGGATCTTTATTTTTTCCTTTGCCTCAATTGCCTGATGGAGACCCTCGCTGTAGCGCCTGCCGTGGAGTATGCGGCCGGTAAATTCATCAACAATCTGTACCTGTCCTTCGACGACGACATAGTCTACATCGGCAGTATAGAGACGAAGTGCCTTTACCGCCTGGGTGACGTAGTGGACATACTCGAAATTCTCATCCTCATAGAGTGAACCGTTGATGATATGGTACTTGTTCAGTAATTCCTCAATATGGTTCATTCCTTGGTTGGTGAAAGAAACCCGCTTTTGCTTTTCGTCCAGCTTGTAGTCCCCATGTTCCTCGAATACGGGAGCCTTGCGGTCGAAACGGGCAAGTGGGTCGGGTTCATAGTAATCACCGGTATCAGGATTCTTTTCACACTCACTGAGTAGAGGTGCTATCTTTGCTGCTCCCAGTACCTGAGCAGAGTCATCCTCACTCTGTCCGCTGATGATCAAGGGAGTCCTTGCCTCATCAATAAGGATTGAGTCGATTTCGTCTATGATGCAGTAGTGATGTTTTGGCTGAATCTTTTCCTGCTCAGACCACTTCATGTTATCCCTGAGATAATCAAACCCAAACTCATTGTTTGTACCGTATGTAACATCCTTGGAATAGGAACTCCGTTTTGCTTCATTGTCCATGGATGAGAGAATGACACCCACGGAGAGCCCCAGGTATTCATAGACAGGGCCCATCCAGGAGGCATCACGACCTGCAAGATAGTCGTTTACGGTCACAACATGGACGCCTTTTCCGGTAAGCGCATTCAAATACGCGGCCGGAACACAGGTAAGGGTTTTTCCTTCACCGGTTTTCATTTCCAGGATCTTTCCCTGATGAAGCACCGCTGCTCCCATGATCTGCACATCGTAGTGTCGTTCACCCAATACTCGGCTTGCTGCTTCTCGTGCCAAGGCAAAGGCCTTGGGCAAAAGTGAGTCAAGGCTTGCACCTTGTGCCACCTGTTCCTTGAAGCTCTGGGTTTGCTGGCGCACCTCTTCAGCACTGAGGCTCTCTGCCCAGGCTGCTTCCTTGTTGACCAGCTCTACGAGTGGCTTGAGGGATTTGAGGTCCTTATCTTGTTTGGTTCCGAACAGTTTGGTAAATAGTGAGGTGCCCATGAATTTCTCTCTTGTTGCGAATATAGGGGCTTGGCCCCTTCTTGTAAGTATACTCATACTGGAGTTGCAAGAAAAGTAGAAGTGTCTGGAAAAGATGGGACAATTATACCCATGGTGTATCAAAGTGATACAATTCTGCTGGAGCAACTGCTTTCATTGTGCTATAGTGATGCTATGGTAGTCTGTTACACAGGGGGAGGAACCCTCGGACACGTTTTCCCAGCCTTGGCTGTCCATGAAGAGTTGGCTCTCTTGCCGGACTACCGCTGTTTTTGGATCGGGCGTGAAGAAGCCTCCGAGAAGGAGGCTGTTGCGCGCTATGGCATTCCATTCTTTGCAATACGGTGGGGGAAACTTCGTCGCTACTGGTCCTTCAGGAACTTCCTCGACATCGGAAATATTTGTATTGCATTCTTCCAGTCTCTTCGTATTCTGAGAACTCAGAGACCTGAGGTACTCTTCTCCAAGGGAGGGTTTGTATCAGTACCCCCGGTATTGGCGGCGGCAGTATTGCGTATTCCGGTGGTAAGTCATGAGAGCGATGCAACACCCGGTCTGGCGACCAGGATAAATGCAAGGTTTTCAACACGTATCTGTGTTCCTTTTTCCGAGGGATTCACATCACTGAAGAAGTACAAGCTGGTGGTAACAGGGAACCCTATACGACGGTCTCTGGTGCTCGCATCAAGACAAGATGCATTGCAAAGGCCAGCGTTCTTAGGGCCGTCAGAGCCCTTGATTCTTGTACTGGGTGGTAGCAGTGGTTCAGCACAGATTAATCAATTGGTGCGAGAGTCTCTTGATTCCCTTACTGAGATGGGGTATGTCTATCATCAGTGCGGGGCAAAGGGTATACAGCACATAGTACATGACCACTATCAGGAGGTGCCCTTCATTGATGAGGCATTGCCCCTTCTGTTGAAACATGCCACGGTGGTGGTCAGTCGAGCAGGTGCGAATACCTTGGCTGAAATTGCGTTGTTTGGCTGTCCATCCCTTCTCATCCCCCTGGGTGGGGCATCAAGCAGAGGTGACCAGATAGACAACGCTCGTCTGTTTGAGCAGAAGGAAGCGGTGGTGGTGCTCTATCCAGACACCTTGGATGTGAAGCAATTTCTGGAAGGTGTATCTTCCTTGGTTACTGACGAGAAGCTTCGCTTCAGGTTGCGTGGCAACCTGGGAAAGCTTGCTCATGAAACGAGTGCACAACAAATAGCAACTGTGCTGAAAACAGTGAAGGAGTCAACATGCAGTGGGGTTTGACTATAGGTTCTGTATATTTCAATTCGATTGATATTATCGTTTTCTCGCTTGCAATCATTGGAGGAATCGCAGACACCCTTAGCGGGTTTGCTGATGCATTCAGCCATCGTAGTGGTTACATTGTCGGGTTTTTCTCTGCACTGATGTTCACCAAGCTGATTGCTGAATTGTTGGTTCAGTCATTTGCCCTTCCCAGTCTGCTTGCAAGTCTTATCAGTTTTGTGATCCTGTTCTTGATTGGCTATGCTTTGATGCGATTTGTGGGAAATCTCTTGGAAACAGCACTGAATGCCACCGGCCTTCGTTCGGTCAATGGTCTGCTTGGTTTCCTATGGGGAGTCCTTGAAGTTGGCATCGTGTGTGCCTTGGTGATCTATGTGCTGGAACTCCAAACAGTCTTCGACCTTTCTGCTGTATTCGATAAAAGCCAATTCACCCTCAATGTAGTGAGGCCGTTGGTTCCCGAGACGGTAAACTGGTTCGCTTCAACAGTGCAGGCCCCTAATGTTTGAAGCCTTGAAGGAATACCAGAGGGGAGTGGCTGAGCAACTACAAGATCAGATAACCTCTGGTACGCTGAGTCAGGTAAACCTGTTTGGGGGAAGTCGGTACAGCCTCAGAATGAGTTTTGCCCTTGAGACTGCAAGGGTGCTCTCCTGTAATCAAGGGGGAGATGATCACTGTAGTTGTGATAGTTGTCGGAAATTCAGAAACCTCACCGTTTCAAATGTGGTCATCATCAGTCAGAGGGATCATCGAAGCGTTATCGAGACGAGTCTCTCCACCTTTGAAAGGCTCTATAATGATTTTTCCAGGCAATTCGTCATACAGAGTATCCGGCGGATGTTGTTGCAGTATCATCCAGCCTTGCTCTCAGGTACACAGACACAGAGTCAGAATGCAGCTGCGGCCCTCGCGGGGCAGGTCAATGACCTCCTGGTAGATTTTGCACGGATGGAGATTGGGAATGCCTCCCAGGCCAAGAAAGTAGTCAAGGAAATGCGAAGTGCACTGAAAGGACTCTTTACTGCAGCCAAGAAGAATACCACGGTGACCATCTCTCAGGTGCGGGCACTGGAACATTGGAGTGGCCAGACCAGCATGGGGGATGGGAAGCGATTCATCATACTGGAGGCGATGGAGATGACAAACAGTTCTGCGCGCAACAGCTTGCTGAAGATGCTTGAGGAGCCGGCGAAAGATACCTACTTCTTCTTGATCAGCGAGTATCCAAACCGGATTATGCAGACAATCCTTTCCAGGGTACGCAGGTACGCATTCCCGCCACTCTCTCGGGAGGCGGTTGGTACGTACCTCCAACCATTCTATCTTCACGACAAACAGTACGACTCCTTGGAGTCTTTCTTCCTTGAAGGTGGTGGTATGGATCTCTCTCGTGCCACACAGATTGCTGAGCTTTTCGTTGCATCAATACAGGAGCAGCGATACCTGCAGAGTAGTGAGATTGCATCACTGCTCAAGGAAGTTGATGATATGCAAGGGTATGAGTTTGTATTGAAGGCAATGCTTGAATCGCTTAGGCGGGTGATGCCATCCAGGTCACTGCTTGCGCTCTCTTCACTGGTCAATACTACCTACAATAGGGCGCAGCTCTACAACCAGAACAACCGTCTGATGCTTGAATCCCTGTACTATCAAATGATGGAGGAAGCATGAAAAACTTTGTCCAACGGGCAATTCAGAAGATTGACCAACTTGATACCAATCAGATAGTGGAGATCCTGAAAAGCCAATCCAGTGATCTTGAGATGCTGGAGAGTGTGCTTGAGTCAATCCAGGATGGGGTAATCCTGACCGACGAGAGAAAAATCGTCCACTATGCAAACAGCAGATGCCGTACCCTCATTCCCATGGCAAGAATGCGGAATTATGAAGGGATGGCCCTCTCCAGGGTCATTGAGGATGAACATGTCCTTCACTATATTATGCTGGCACTCAAGGGAAAGCATCAGGATGAAGAAAACGAGTTCACGTTCCAGAAAGGAACCAAGATGCAGACCATCGCTGTGACGGTTTATTCCTACTTGAACAGCTCTGAGAGAATGAGGTCTTCCTTTGTGATCATGTTGAGTGATGTCACGGAGCATAATGCAAATGAAGCCAGGCTTCGTAGGAGTGAGAACCTTGCATCGATGACCACCATGGCCGCAGGGGTAGCCCATGAGATCAAGAACCCGCTTGCAGCAATGGGAATCCATTTGCAACTCCTGAAAAAAGCGTTTGAAAGGAAGGAGTCCCTTACCCTTGGTGATGCAGAGCGGTATCTCTCTGTCTTGGAAGAGGAAATCAGTCGCCTCAACGGTATTGTGGTGGATTTTCTCTTTGCGGTACGGCCCATGGATACACGGCTGCGCCTTGCTCAGATGACCAAGACATTGGAGGATATCTGCTCTTTCGTTGAGCCGGAACTGGAAGAGCATAGCGTTCACCTGATCAAGGACTTTGCGTCTTCACTCCCTCGGTTGGAATATGATGAGCATCTTCTCAAGCAAGCAGTACTCAACCTGATAAAGAATGCTATGAATTCCATGGAGGGAGGGGGAAAACTCATTCTCCAGACCAGGCTGGATGGGGACCATGTGGTGTTGAAGATCCAGGATACCGGTATTGGTATGGATGAGGAGACGCAACAGAAGATATTTGAGCCCTACTTCACTACCAAGGCTACCGGTACAGGGCTTGGGCTGACTGTGGTCTACAAGATCTTGAAAGAACACAAGGGAGATATTACGGTGCAGAGCAAGCTTGGAGAGGGAACTGTATTTACCCTTACATTCCCTGTCCCTAAGAGTGAACGGCTTGCACTGAAGTGGGATACGGTAGCGGAGGTACACTATGAGTCGTAACATCCTGATATGTGATGATGAGAGAAATATCAGAAACGGCCTAGCCTTGGCCATGGAACTTGAAGGTTTTGAAACCCTTGAGGCAGAGGATGGAAAGGTGGCCTGGGATATGGTGAACAAGCAGTCGGTTGATCTTGTCATCACTGACCTGAGAATGCCGAACATGAGTGGAGAGGAATTGCTGAAGAAGATCAACAGTGCCTATCCCCGCATGCCGGTCATCGTACTCACCGGGCATGGGACCATTGAGACCGCAGTGGAAGCAATGCGCTCAGGAGCCATCGATTTCTTCACCAAACCGGTTGATCTGGACCGCTTGACCCTGGTGGTTAAGAAAGCACTCTCCAATAATGATCTCTATGTAGAACATGAGAGACTGAAAGAGGAAGTTGCCCAACTCAAGGCTCGTAATCGGTATGACCGAATCATCGGCAAGAGCCAAAAAATGGTGGAGTTGATGGACATTGTAAGCCAGGTTGCACCAACAAAAGCCTCGGTGCTGGTCACCGGGGAGAGTGGAGTAGGCAAGGAGCTTGTTGCCGATGCAATCCATGAACTGAGCAATAGAAGCAAGGGACCCTTGGTGAAAGTGCACTGTGCTGCCTTGACTTCGAGCTTGCTGGAGAGTGAGTTGTTTGGACACGAGAAGGGATCCTTTACCGGGGCGGTGAAAGAGAAACGCGGACGGTTCGAACTAGCTGATGGGGGAACAATCTTCCTCGATGAAATCGGGGAGATCGATGCAGCCACCCAGGTGAAACTACTGAGGGTGTTGCAGGAGAAGCAGTTTGAACGGGTAGGTGGAGAGAAACCCATTTCTGTCGATGTCCGTATCGTGTGCGCAACCAACCGGGATCTGCTTAAGGAGATTGAGAAAGGCAATTTCCGTGAGGATCTGTACTACAGACTTAATGTCGTTCATCTAGAGGTACCTCCACTGAGGGAAAGGAAAGATGATATTCCACTCCTGATGACCTCATTCCTTACGTTGTTCAGCAAGGAGAACAACCGTAGTATTGAGGGGTTCTCCCCTCAGGCAAAACGCGCCTTGCTCAGTTACGACTGGCCGGGGAATATCCGGGAACTCAGAAATTGCATAGAGAGCGCCGTTGTGCTTGCCCGTGGGTCGGTCATTGAGTATGATGACCTGCCCCCAAGTGTCACCAAGGCGGAGAATTCACAGAATCTCTCCCTCGATGTCGGCATAACCTTGGCTGAGGCGGAAAAGCAGTTGATCATCAGCACCCTTGCACAGTGTGGGGGAAATAAGACCAAGGCAGCAGAAGTCTTGGGTATTGGAAGGAAAACCTTGCATAGAAAAGTACAGGAATATCACATTGACCAAGCATGACATCTATCAGATTTTTGATAAGGATGGGTTGTTGGAGCAGAACTTCCCCTCTTATGAGTATCGCGAGGGACAGCTCAATATGGCTGACCTTGTCAGGGAGAGCTTTGAACGCAATGCCATAGCAGCAATAGAGGCGGGGACCGGTATCGGTAAATCCTTTGCCTATCTTGCTGTTGCACTCTATGCCGCCATGCAATCCCCTGATGAGCGCACGGTGGTTGCAACCAGTACGATCAACCTGCAAAAACAGCTGTATGAGAAGGATATTCCCATGCTGTTCAAGTTTCTCGGCTTATCCTGCAAGATTGCACTTGCTGTGGGCAGGGGTAACTATCTCTGCATAAACCGATTCATGCAGGCAAAGGCCGATTCCTCCCTGCTTGCCCAAGACCCGGCCAGTGAACTCTATCAGGTGGGGCAGTGGATCAAGGAGAGTGAAACCGGTCTGTTTGCAGACTTTCCTGGTCGGCTGAGTGGAGAACTGAAAGGGGAGATCTGCAGTGACGGGGATCTCTGCCAGAATCACGCCTGTGCATACTTTCGTGACTGTTTCTATTTCAAGGCAAAGGCAAAGGCGAAGGATGCGAAAATCATTATCAGCAACCACCATTTGCTTTTTACTGATGCCCAGAGCCGATTCATCAGTGATGTAGGCTATGAAGAGGAGATGATTCTTCCTCCGTTCAATCGACTGATCATTGATGAGGCTCATAATATAGAGTCGAATGCAACCGAGTACTTCACCGAGGTGTATGACTCCCAGCAATTGTTGCGCCAGATCTCGAAGATCCAGCGCTCCGGCCGGTTCCGGGGAAAAAGTCTCTTGGAGCAATTGGGAGAATACAGCAGCGAAGCTGATATCATTGACCGAATCCAGGATGACATCCATCTCCTAACCCAGAACGTGGGCACGCTCGACCAGTACCTGCTTGGTGTTTTCCAGAAAAACGACTACCAGCCTGTGCTGATAAAACCGGAACACCAAGGTCGTTTACAGCAGTTTGTTGAGGCGGCCACCAGTGTATCCCAGGCAAGCGGGAGACTTGCTGCTAAGATCAATACCTTTCTAGAGCAGAACAAGGCTCCCCAGGAACTGGATGCCAAGATCAATGAGCTGAAGGTACGTGGTACTCGGATTGCCATGATGAGCGAGGTGCTGACCAAATTCTGTAATTTCTCACTCTGGCAGGATGAGGTGCACTGGTTCAATGCTGAATCCTATGGTACCCACCGACAGGTACAGGTATGCATAACCCCCCTATCCATTGCCCCCCTGCTTGTAGAAGCGGTGTTCCAGAAACTCGATACCGTGGTATGTACTTCTGCAACCCTTGACCTGAATGATGAATTTGCATTTTGGTCCAGTCGGGTTGGTCTTCCCTATGATGAGGAACGTCCCTTTCTCAAGGGAGCTTTCTCTTCCCCCTTTGACTACCGAAACCGATTGTTGCTTCTTACTCCATGTGATGCTCCCTTGTACAGCAAGGATAAGGAAGAAGCATATGAGGCATATCTTGTAGATACCATCATGTCCTCAGTACTTTCAGCAGGAGGAGGTGTGCTGGTATTGTTCACCAGCTACTCCATGCTGAAGAAGGTACACGAGAGACTCAGTGAAACGTTTGAGAAAGAGGGTTTGACCTTGCTCTGCCAAGGGGAGTATGACCGCTATACATTGCTCAACAGGTTCATCAGTGAGAAGGACAGTGTTCTCTTCGCTACCTCCTCCTTCTGGGAAGGGGTTGATGCACCAGGGGAGACTCTTCGTATGGTCATCATCGTGAAGTTGCCATTCACCGTTCCCTCTGACCCAGTGTTCAAGGCACGTTGTGAGGCAATAGATGCCAATGGGGGAAGTGGTTTCTACCAACTTGCCCTACAGTCGGCAACCATGAAACTGAAACAGGGATTTGGACGGTTGTTGCGTTCAGCCTGCGATCGTGGTGTGGTCATCATTCTGGATAGCCGTGTGGTGAGCAAGAACTATGGAATGTACATGATTCGTTCATTGCCTGAGAGCTATCACCCCGATAGCGAGACCTCAGGATTATCAGATAAGGTAGAGAATTTCCTCTATGGAGGATGATATATAAAAAAGCTGCTTCCCGGCAGGTGCCTGGAAACAGCTTTTCTGATTTGATGCTATCAACTACTCGATGATTGCAAGAATATCCTTCATGCTGAGAATCAGGTATTCGGTGCCATCGGCTTTTACAGAAGTGCCGGCATACTTGTCATGCATGACGCGATCCCCTTCCTTGACGTTCATCTTCACGTCCTCGGTTCCTTCGCCGACTGCCACGACCACTCCGATCTGGGTCTTTTCCTGTGCTGTCTGGGGAATGTAGAGACCGCTTGCGGTCTTCTCCTGCAGCTCTTCCATCTTTACCAATACTCTGTCTGCCAAAGGCTTAATGGTCATTGTATCTTCCTCCAACCAAAATATGAATGTGAAAGTGTAATAGAGAGGGATGCACCCTCGCTGGAGATAATATAGTCAAAAGAAGGAGAAGGGGCAAGCTGATTCTTCTTTAGTGTGCAGATCCTTCTCACTGTGCAAAAGAGGCTTGCCGCTCGTAGGAAGTATTACTATATTCAGTGCGAAGCAAAAAAAAAGGAAACAGGTATGGAGAACAGGCAAAAAGACAGTAACTATCCTCTGGCCCTCAAAGACAATCCTGCAGATTGGGGAACCCAGCAGGTTTGGAGGCATTTCTATCGTCTTGCTTGCCTATTCGCTCGTTCCGAGGATTTGGACAGGAGTTTCAATTGCTTTGTTGATGTGTTTTTGATCAGGGGGAATGAAATGCACAATCCAGACAAGGATTGGCTTGATTTCTTCAGGCGTCAGTTTGCCATCTACCTTTTTGGGAAAAAGAGAATCTCCTGTTCCCTCAGTGAAGGTGATATGATCCACGATTTCCTGAAGATGGAATATGAGCAGATCAAGAAGGAACTCAGCGAAAGTGAGATTCCTTTCAAAGGAGAATGCCTTGCCCCATGGTTTGCTTCACTCGAGCTTGATTTCCCTTGGTTGGTTACTGAATCTGAGCCAAAATGGTCAGTTGGGTAACGATGGATTGCCATCTTATTCTTGGTTCGAGTCAGAATGTCCCGGAAATCCTGGGATATTTTTTTTATGAGTCAAAATGACACTTTTTTCTGGAAACCTCTGTCAAATAAAACTTTCTTTCGTTTGTATTATCTTGAAAAGAATATGTAAGTATATAAAATAAAAGCAATTAAAAATAAATATTATAAGTTGGCACGCTAGTTGCATTTACCTTTCCAACGACCAAACAGGAAGGTACATAATGAAAAGAAACCAAACGATGTTGAATGCAGTTGAAAAATCCTACGCGTATGATGACGCAAACATTCTGAGCATGTACCTCAAGGAAATCAACAGGATTCCCTTGCTTACTCCTGAAGAGGAAGTGGAACTTGCAAAACGTGCGCAGAAGGGCGAAGAGTTTGCACGAAAGAAAATGATTGAATCAAATCTCCGCTTTGTAGTCAATGTGGCAAAGAAATACCAGAACCAGGGACTGCCATTGGTTGATCTGATCAATGAGGGAAATATTGGTCTGATGACTGCACTTGAGAAATTTGACGTTGAGAGGGGATACCATTTCATCAGTTATGCTGTGTGGTGGATCCGCCAGGCAATCATGAAGGCAATCAATGAAAAGAGTAGGGCAGTCCGTCTCCCACTCAACAGGACCAATGAGTTGTTGCAGATCCAGAAGGCCCAGAAGGCACTGATGAAGGACAATAACTCTGAGGATGTGAGTGCAGAAGAGATTGGGGCGCTTACTGGTTTCGATCCTGAGCATGTAGGTAACCTGCTTGCCATCAGCCGGGACATGGTTAGCCTCGATGCCCCCATCTTCAATGATGGAAGTGCCAGTAATATTGGTGATTTCATAGAGGATGAGACCCAGATGAGCCCCGAGGACAGTCTGCTCGAGCACTCCTTGGAAGAGGATGTTCGTTCACTGCTTTCCACCTTGAGTGACAAGGAGCGGGAAATTATAGAATTGCGCTATGGTCTTGAAGGAAAGAACCCCATGTCTCTCAAGGAGATCGGGGAACTGTACAACCTTACCAAGGAGAGAATCCGCCAGATCGAGAAGAAAGCAATCGAGAGATTGCGTAACCCCTCCCGTTCAAAGATGGTTGAGAGTTATATCGCATAACAGCACCAAAAGGGTGTATCTATATATATTGGAAAAACCGGGCACAGGCTGTCCGGTTTTTTCCCTCTCTAGCCCAATCAGACAAAAGGCTCGGTAGCGGAAGCATTCATATGTGGATACGTGAGTCCGACAACAAAAAGAAACAGGAGATTGATTTACTCGGTCTCCTGTTTCTTGCTTTTCCTGTAAATACATTGCTAGAATTCTGGACGATTGGATTTCCCTGTATAGCCCATATTAAAGCTGATGGTAGCTGCACAACGCATAACCAACACAGCCATTGTCTCCGGCCTCATCTCTGGGTGCTGGGCCAATACCCAGGAAGTAGAGACAGCAGCAATGACCTGTCCACGATAATCGTGGATAGGGGCAGCAACACAGTTGATGGCAGGCTCCGCCTCCTGGTCGTCAAGTGACCATCCCCTTCTTCTGCATTCGCGAATGTCCTGGAGTAGACTCTCGATATTCGTATGGGTGTTCGGTCCACGGCGTGAGAAGGTTTCATGGGCGAGGAGGGCCCGAATTTCTTCGTCACTCAAACCCATCAACAAGGATTTTCCAAGTGATGTGCAGTATAGAGGCTTTCTCTGGCCAACTATCGCATACTTGCGAAGACTGTTGATTTGTTCCTTGCTATCCACATAGACCATCTTGTCCTCCTGTCGGATGGCAAGAAAGACCACATTACCTGTAGTTACGGAAAGTTCGTCCATGGCAGGGGAGCTCTCAGTCTTCAGTTCGAGGTTGTTGAGATAGTTGCTGCAAAGAGCAATGAAACCAGGACCAAGGCGATATCGGCCGGTTTCTTCTGATTTCCTCACATATTCTCGTTGAATGAGCACTCCGATGAGACGGTGTACCGTGCTTTTGGGGAGCTTGAGCATCTCAGAAATCTGAATCAGGTTGTAGCCGTTCTGTTCGTTTCCCAACAACTCCAAGATGTCAAAGGCTCGATCAAGTGATTGTACTTTCAGTTCTGATGGCACCTCTCATCCTCCTTGTTCTTGCAATATATTCCATTTATTTCCCCTTGACAAGAGATACAGGTATCTTATAATGGAATCAGATTCCACCATGTGGGACAAAACTGGAAATATTGAGAAATATGTGTACATAATCATATATTAATTCTTCAATATGAAAAGAAGTTCCACGATATGGAACATAATTGCAAGGAGTTACGATATGGATACAAGGTATTCGACTGGTAAAGAGGGCTTCAAGCATATGACGACACAGGAGCTTAGGGATGAGTTCTTGGTGGACGGAATATTTCTCGCTGACGAGGTGAGTGGAGTCTATTCACACATTGACAGGATTGTCACGATGGGTGCAATGCCGGTGAAAGGGGAGCTGGACCTGGAAAAGAACATCGATCCGATGAAGGATTTTGGTGTCGAGTACTTCCTGCAGCGCCGCGAGATTGGAATGATCAACATCGGTGGCGATGGTTACGTGGTGGCCGATGGTAAGCGCTATGATCTGGTGAGCCTGGATGGATTGTACCTTCCGATGGGAACTAAGAAGGTGAGCCTTGGAAGCAATGACGGGAAAAATCCTGCGAAGTTCTATATGAGCAGTACTCCTGCACACCATGCCTTTGAAGCAAAGCATATCGTCTTTGCCGATGCAAAGCATGTACCAGCTGGCAACAAGGCAGAGAGCAATGAACGGGTGATCAACCAGTATATTCACCCCGATGTATTGGATACCTGCCAGCTTTCCATGGGGCTGACTCAA
>Ga0172378_10000572_pt1 | contig 32601 bp, 29 predicted proteins | sample GrowelOW332metaG_FD_119755 | JGI IMG/M metagenome (GOLD analysis project Ga0172378, IMG submission 119755) | Groundwater microbial communities from an aquifer near a municipal landfill in Southern Ontario, Canada - Pumphouse #3_1 metaG | ecosystem: Environmental > Aquatic > Deep subsurface >...
AGACATATTAATAGTATCGCCCGTAACGACATTTTGAATGTGATTAGTTTTAATGACAGAGTCGTAATCAGTTGCATCTGTAACCGATACAATAGCGTCATCGTAATTCAATACATGCAAAGTATTTCGGGTTATCAAATAAAAATATGTAGCAATTCCCGCTAAAATCACGAGTGCGCTGATAATTGAAATTACCATAACCCAATCGGTTCTTTTGGTTCTTTTTGTTTGAATTTGCATAATTTCTCCTTAAAAATTTTGATTAAAACTTTTTTATATTTTGTCTTAAAAGTTTATTATTATTATGTTACTTGTGGATATTTAGATAATATTTTTTTCTAATATACCCAAATGTTTCAGTTTGGTAAAAGTAGGAGTTTTCTTCTCGAAAAGTCTTTTTTTCTTTACCTGTATTTTATTATACTAATTAGAAGGTTAATCAGCAAGTAAAATAAGCGGAAATGGTAGATTAATGTAAAAATTTGGAAAATGAAAATCAAAATATATTTTAACTAAATCAAAATTTAAAATTATTTGATAATAACGGTAAATTTGTTAATTTTTTGTAGTCTTTGTTATAAAAATAATAATGGTGGTTTCTATTTGGTGATAATAAATAGATATTTTCAAGAATACACTTTAATATGAGTAAAATCCTGAAATTTAAAAACAGTTTAGATTATTATTTAAAGTTGTTTGATACCAGAAAAAAAGATAATGATTTGCTGGGGGCTTTGGACGCTTGTCGGTCCGCACTTACAAATTCACACACACGGATAGAACGAGATGCCATAAATATCCTGCTTGGTCAGGTTTATTTTGAAATGCAACACTATCAGTTGTCCTGTGAATACTATTTTCGGGCGGTAAAAGTCCCTCAAAGTAGGGCAAGTGCTTATTTTGGAATAGGTAGAAATCTAGTAATGTTAAAAAAGTATTCTTTGGCACTTGAATACTTTGATTCTGTTTTGTTTTGGGATTATACAGACACTTTTACCGAGGCCGTTTTGGAATGGGTAAATATAATAAAAGATAAACTAAATGAATTAGATAACCCTCAAAATATCAGTATAAAAATAAAAAACAATCTTGCAAATATTTTTAGAGTCAAAAAATATAATGAAATGAGTAATTATTTGAAAGATTTATTAGACTTATATCCACAGGATACAGATTACAAGATTATGCAAATTGAGTGTCATTTGGCTATGCGAAATTTTAGTGAGGCAAGAAGTTTGATTTTTGAATTACTAAGAGAATATCCGCAAAATGTTGATGTATTAATTATGTCCTGCAAATTATGTTTGTATGACAATGATGAAACAAATTTGCGTGAGTATTTATCTATTATAGACAAAATAGAAGTAAAGACGAATAAACAACTATTTATGCTAGGTTGTATTCATTTTGATATAGGTGAATATCAGTCAGCAATAAACGATTTTTTGATAATAATTTCCAAAAATGAATATAAACCTAAATTGCTGTTGTATATCGCTATTTGTTATTACAATTTGAGCGATTTTGAAAATGCTTTGTACTATGTGGCAAGAGCAAGATGGATAGATTTTGAAAATGCTACTCTTATTCAGTTTTATTCATTATTTCGTGAGCAAAAATACGATGGTAGTATCTCACTTAGTGAAAAATTGCCTCTGGTAATTCAACAGCAAAAATACGAATTAGTTGTAAATTTTTTTAATAGTGAAAATTTTATTAATGAATTTTTACATTCAATTACTGTTTTAGATGATATAGAGTGGTCACTCACGCTTAGTGATTTTGAATTAACAAATTTGATAAGTAATAGAGTAAGTATAATAAAACAGCAAAAAGCGGTAAACTTTTTTGCAAAAACACTTATTTCAACAAGACCTGCAACTTTTCAAAAATTTTTGTTTGCAAAATACGCCTTGCGTTCGGGGAATTATAAATTTATTGATTTAACTTCAAATTATCGTTTCCGTAGTTTTAGCGGGAAAATGAGTAAAGCAGTTTACAATAATGATTTACTAAGGTCTGCTACTTCAAATGCTAGGGCATATCTGGAATGTTATACCGAAGGAGTTGATATTATTGAAGAAATTAAAAATATTAGTAAAGCAGTAATCAAAATGGGTAATGATTTGTCAATTAATGAAAACACTTTGACTTGTGCTTATTTTTACCAAAAAAAGCAAGTTTTGTTTGATGCGTGCATATATTTTGGGGTGGATATACAAGAAGTGGAAAATGTATTGCACGCGTTAGGTGTGAACTAGCAAGGGGCGAAAATGAAAAATATAAAAGAAGTCTTCTTAGTTGGAGGTATGATTTTTGGCTCTATTGCGGGAGCGGGGTTTGCATCAGGTAAAGAAGTTTGGTATTATTTTGCACAATTTGGCTGGATTTGTTATCCAATAATAATTATTACAGGTATTTTATTCTTTATTTTTACTTTTATCTGCTTAGAATTTGGCAAAAAATTTGCTATTTACACAGTTCAAGATATGAATTCACTTCTTTTCCATCGAGCAAGTTTTTTTGCGGAAATTTTGTTTGCTTTTAGCAATTTAATTTTGTTGGCTTCTATGTTTGCTGGTGCGGATAGTCTTGTAGGTATCTCTTTTGATAATACTTACAGGCTAGGAAGTGTGGCTACTGCTATTATTACAATACTAATTGTTTGGTTAGGCTTTGATAAAATTGTAAAAATAAATTGTATTATAGTTCCCTCTATGATAGGCGTTGTGGGCTTGACTTTTTTATTCTGTATGGCAGGTATGCCTGCTTTGTCCCTGCCTGTCGTCAGTGATGACTGGAATTTCTTATTTGCTATTTTAAATTGTCTTATGTTTGTTGCTAGTAATATTTATTTTGCAGGTTTTATATTTGCAAGATTAGGAAAAGAACATACTACAAAAACAAATTTATTAGGTAGTATTTTAGGTTCAGCCTTTATGGTTATATGCTTACTTGGAATGGTTACTACAATTTATCTTAATCCATATTCCAGTATGTCAGATATGCCACTTATTTATATCGCAAATAGTGTATCAGGGGTATTTGGAGTCATTACACAGGTAGTAGTTTGGATAGGAATTGTTACTACTGCGGTAACTTTATTGTATGCCATTAGTAACTGGCTTCTAATGTTTTGGAAACATTATCAAATGATTACAATGCTCGTGTCTTTGTGCTCATTAATTATTTCAGGGCTGGGGTTCAGTAGTATAATAAATTATTTTTATCCCGTCCTCGGTAGTATGGGTGTAATCTTTGTAATAATTATGTGTATTGTGATGAAAAAACCAAATAAATATAATTGCAAAAAAATAAAAGGAACTAATAAAAATGAAATTAAAAATTCCTCAATTAGATGCAAAAAATCCACCGAAAATAATAAATAAAAAATTAGTAAATATAGGTGAAAAAGTAGTAATATTAAATGGCTCAATTATATATCCAAATAATTATATTTTAGGCAATACATTTATAGGTCAAAAATGTGAAATTTTGCCCTTTAATTTTATTCAAGATTGTATGATAAAAAACAATGTAAAAATTCAGGCAAGCACCATAGAAAAAAGTGAAATAAATGATAACTGTAAAATAGGAGTTTATGCACATCTTCGTGAGGGTACGAAATTAGGGAAAAATTGTAATATAGGGAACTTTTGTGAAATTAAAAATAGCACTGTTGGCGACAATACAAAAATGGCACATTTGGCATATGTCGGTGATAGTGAGATAGGGAAAAATTGTAATATAGGTTGTGGTGTAATTTTTGCAAATTATGACGGTAATAAAAAGAACAAAATAATTGTTGAGGACAATGTTTTTATAGGAAGTAATAGCGTATTAATTGCTCCCTTAAAAATATCAAAGGGAACTTATATTTGTGCAAATACTGTTGTTACTGAAAACACTAATGTAGATGATTTTGTCATAGGCAGAGTGCGTGCAATAATCAAGTCAGGCAAAGGAAAAGGACGGTACAATCCTACTGCATAGTATTTGAATTTTGATAAAAATGTGCTATTTTCTATCATTTTTTAAGTACTATGCACTAAATAATTGCTGGAAAGTGATAAAAAATTAAACAAATTAAAATAAAGGCAGGCGAAAAATTTGTATAATGCAATCATTTTGGCAGGTGGTAAAAGTAGTAGAATGGGAATGAATACAAACAAAGTTTTATTACATTGTGCAGGTGTCCCGCTTATTAATTATCTTACAGAGGAATTACAAAAATCTATTGCAGATAATATTATTTTGGTGCTGGGTTATGAAGCGGAAAAAATAAAAAATATTGTGCCAAAAGGTTGTGATTTTGTAATTCAAAAAGACCAACTGGGAACAGGTGATGCTGTAAAATCGGCTATCCCGAAACTTATAAATTCAGGTTACACTTTGATAGTAAATGGTGATGGACCTTATCTAAATTTTAAGGCAATTAATCAACTATTTGAAATAGCCAAAAATTATGATTTAATTTTATTAACACAGGAGATAAATACACCTAATAATTTTGGTAGAATTTTGCGTGATGAAAATGAAAATATAATAAAAATTATTGAAGCAAAAGATGCTAATAATTTGGAGAAAAAAATAATCGAATGTAACAGTGGAATTTATGTAATAAAAACTAATATTTTAAAGCAATATATTTATGAAATAAAAAATCAAAATATTCAGTACGAATTTTACTTTACAGATATGATAGAAATATTAGCAAATAAAAAATTAAAAGTTAGTTCGTGTACACTTGATTGTGATTTTTATAATAGTGTAAATACATTGACTGAATTAGAAATATTAGAAAAAAAAGTACGGGTAGACATCAATTATTTTTGGTTACAAAATTGTGTAAGGATTTTTGATATAAATAACACTTATATTGACAAAAATTGCACAATAGGTAAAAGGGTACAAATATACCCTAATGTAAATTTATTAAGTAATTCTAATGTGGGCGAAAATTCAGTTATCGAACAAAATGTTATAATAAAAAACTGTATAATAGGAAAGGACTGTATAATAGGCGGTAATAGTTTTTTATCAAATCTTATAGTAAAAGATGGAACAAAAATTCCACCTTTATCAAATTTGCAAAATTATTAAGACATTGACTCAATCATTTCTTTGACTTCTTTTTCACCTCCTGTAAAATACTGCATATCTTCTGGTGCTAGGGTTGCTAACAAAGTAAATAGTTCACCCACATGTCTTTTTTCTTCGTTACGAATATCTGTCCAGACTTTTTTGGCTAAAACATTATCCGTACTTCGAATATGTTGACCATACTGAATGATTGCTTCAAACTCTCCTATGATATCTTTTCTAATTGCATCTAGCAATTCTTCATTTGTCATTTTATCGGCATTGCAAATTTGTGTTGGATTAAAAAAATTATTCATAAATTACACCTCTTGGATATTATAATAATATATATGAGTAAACTATTAATTTGTGTCTTTGTACAAAAATAACATATTGTATAATTTTTGAAAATTTGTACATAAAAAAGTTTGACAAAGTTTACTTAGTTTAGTAAAATGTATTTAATCTATAAGGAGGGATTTAATATGGCTGATGAAGGAGTTTTAGGTGAGGCATTATCAAAAGCATTTGATTCTTTAAATAAATTTTGTGCTTTTGTGTTGATTATTGCTTATGTTGTTTTTGCAATTAACGCAAATTGGACTTTTATAACTAATGATACAATTAATCAAGTAATTAATTACATTATGTATTATGGTCCTTTGGTTATCATTTCTTTGGTTGCTATTGAGTTTGCTGTCAAGAGGAATTTGATAATTCAAATTATTGTATACGCTTTAATTGCTGTAATGATTATATTCCAATTCTTCCCAGACACCTGGGCACAAATGATTGCTATGGTTTAGTTAAATCTAACAAAAAAGATAGGTATTTCCTATCTTTTTTGTTTTAATCAAATTTTCTTGATACAATTTTTATTAAAAGATATACAAATCTAGCATAAAAAAGTAAGTTTTCAATAAATTTTACATTCTGCTACGAATATAAAGGTTTGAAAAACATAGTTAAAATACTATGTTCAATAAGTGGTTATAAATTATTCAGGCAGAGGCTTTACAAAAGTCTTGTGGTCTTTATAAAAATCTTCTCTACTCATTTGATAATAATATTCATCGTGATAATTGCCTCTATAAAAATAATTTTTAATTATTGTGCCAGCCAACTTGAAACCGACTTTTTCATAAGATTTGATAGATGGTTTATTAAAACTATAAACTTGTCCTACAATATTTTTTATATTTAAAACATTAAAAGCATAATCGCAAATCATTGTCAATGCTTCCGTACCATAGCCTTTGTTGCGGTCTTCTATATCCCCGATAAAACCACCAACTAGACAAAAACCGTTTAAAAAATCTATTTCGTGAAGACTATAAGTTCCTATCAACTTGTCATTTGCTTTTAAAATTATAGAAAATTGATGACTGTTTGGATTGCTTGCTATTTTTTCCAGATAGTTTTTTTCGGACATCTCGGTTAGATTTTTGTTGGAACTTCCCAAGCCTCTTATCACGGTTTCATCACTCATCCAATCGGTAAAAATTTCTAAATCATTTACATCAATAGGTGAAAAATACAATTTATCACCTTCAAATTTTTTATATCTCAATATTTCTCTCCATTTAATAGTCTTTTATAATTAAATTATTGTTAACTATTAAAATTTTATACAAAGAAATTATCTTGAAATTTTTACAATTATTTTATTTTTACCGAATATTATGTATTTTACTACTAGGAATAATGTAAGAATCTTGTTGAACTTGTGAAATATAAGGATTTCCTTGTGGATTTTTCCCTACTTCTTGATTAAAACTATCAATATCTTTCTCATTGCCATATTTTTGAACAATTTTTGCGTGAGCAAGTTTGTCTGCGACTTTGATATCTCGTGCAAAAAGTGTACTATAAACAACATTTTTGCGTCTTTGCATACTCCTGTCCAAAACTTTCACTAATGGTTGACTATTTTCTCCTGTTTTGTCTTTGTTTAATTGATAAAATTTTTGTAAAGCATAGGCTGTTTCGTATACTTCGTGTATATTTTCTGTTCTTCCTATTCTTGCAATAAATCTGTATGCAGATATATCATCTAATGAGTGGTTTTTAAAAAAATATGTAATTAATTGTTTTGTGGGTATTTTAGATATTTTTGCTTGACCTCCGCACATATAGCCTTGTATGCACTCATCAATTGAACATTCTGGGTAGTTTTTTATTTCTTTTGAAATTTGAGGTTTGTTTTGTGTTTTTGCTAGAAGTTTTTTTGCTAATAAATCGTGTGAATTTTTGTCTGCTTTACAAATAGTAGTTAAAAATAAATTGTTGTAATACATATTGTCGCAAGCCAAAATGCTTTCTTCTAATTCCATAATTAAATAATCAAATTCTTTCGTTGAGCCTTTTTCTTTTCTTGAAACATTTTCTAAATGTTGCAAAAGGTATGAAATTTTAAAAATATGACCTGCATTTTGTGAGTCCATTATTTGATAAACTGTGTTTTTCATCTTTGAAGTAACGCATTTATTATTTAAAAAATTAGTATGAAGTGAGGCAATCGTTTTCTCAAAATTTTCTTCATCTTTATTTGGGGCTGGTTCAAATATTATTGACTTGATTTTTTCAATTATTTTACTCATATATTCTCCATTCCTTTATCTATATCTACGAAATTTATAGCATAAAATAGTGCAAATGTCAATAATGGTTTTTTTTAAAAAAAAGTATAGAACTTAATCTATACTTTTATACTCTATAAATAAATTATTAGCGATGAAAGAATGATGTTTCAAAGACATCTGTTTTTGGCAAAGAATTTAATCTTTCATCAAAACCATCTTCATTTCCATATAGTGCATCTGCAACTTTATCCAGATTGATGTAATGGTATTTTGTAACTTCTTTTATAATACGATCAACTTTTTTTCCACGGGCAAAACTGATATTACTTTGCCTTAACATTTCAGCATCTGTCAAACTGTCGCCAAAACAAATTACTTCGCTGATGTCGGTAGGCGAATTGCCTGATTTATCCAATTCCAAAATTCTTTTGATAGAATATTCTTTTGTTTTTGCTGGGACTTGAATAGCAAAAGCATTGTAGATATGAAAATCTGATTTTGTTTCCGTTTTTTTGTTTTTAAAATGTCCTACGATTGCCTCATTTTCATCTTGTTTTTCCACTTTTTTGGTATTGTAATAATTTGCAACTGCCTGTTGATTATTCAACAAAACAGGCTTTAATTTGTGGTTTAAACTCACTACAAAAATGTTATGAAGAGGCTTAGTCAATATTTTTTTATCATTTTGAGGTATATCGATAAAATTTATACCAGCATTCTTTTTCTTTCTTTCTCTTTTCCTATAAAAATAAAATGCAATCCCCGTTTTTGATAATTTTGGTTGTTTTTCTACGAAACTTTTTTCATTGCTACAATACATCATAACAGATTTTTTATCGACCATTTTTGATACATCAAAGATATCTTTGGCAAAATTTTTTGGCATAGGGTTGTCTTCCAAAAGTTTGCCATTAATATCATAAATTCTGGAGCCACAGTTAGTAACAATATAGCCATTAACTTTTTGGTCATCAGGTAAAATATCATTGACTTGCTTGACGCATTCATTAGCAATATTAAAACTATTGCCAGAGATAAAAATAAAGTTTGTTCTCGCCAAATCTGCTTTCAAAAAAAGGGCAAACACATTTTTGTCCAGTTTGCCTTTCTTATCCAGCAAAGTATCAGTGATATCCATCGCTACTGTCAATTTCTTTTGCATATAAAATTACACCTAAATATTTTGGAAATTATAGCATAATGCATTACGATTGTCAATATAGTCTTTGTATTAAAATATAAAAGACATAGCATTTTGCTATATCTTATAAACAATTTTATTTTATATTATTTTTTCGTTTTTATAAAATTCAGTATAATAATTGTAAGAATCTTTTAAGAATTTTTCCATTTCATTCATACAGTTTTGTATTTCAAATCGTTTGCTGTATTCCAGATATTTTTTTGAATATTCTTCCCTCAATTCAGGGTGTTCAATAAGATAATCAATTTTTTTGGCACAATCCGTACTATCACCTGCTTTGAATAAACAATTTTCTTTATCAACTGCAAAATCTCGGGTTGCACTACGGTCGCTATTTGAGAATATACAAGGTCTGCCACAAGCCATTGCTTCCAGACAAGAAATGCCTTCTATCTCAATATCGGCACAATGTACATACAAATCGGCTGTATTAAGTGTTTTAATCAAATCTGGAACAGTTAGATATCCTAATATGGCAGGGTTAGGCAGATTTTTTGCTAAACGCCTGTATTTTTTCTCTTTTGGACCTTGTCCTGCACAAATTAATTGTATTTTATCCTTATATTTACTTTTTTCTATTGCCTTAATTAAAATATCTTGCCTTTTTTCATTTGAATATCTGCCACTATTCAAAATAACTATTTTATCCTGGTATTCTTTTGCCTTTTCCATTTTCTCATATTTGAATTTTGGCGTAAAACCATTACTTATTACATAATAGTGCTTGTTTGGGTCAAAACCATAACTAATAAACCTGTCTTTTATAAAATCACTAGGGCAGTGTATAAACTCCATATCTTTATAAAATTTTTTCCATACCCAGTGATATAAATATGTATTAAACCATTTGCAGTCTTTTAATCCTATATGACTGCTAAAATTTTCTGGTTGAAAGTGGCAAGAACAGGTATATGGCTTTTTATATTCTTTTATTAAAGGTAGTGTCGCTTTACTTAATTTGAAAGGTAGTAATAGGTGCACCAAATCTGCATCTTTTATTGCTTCAATTATTGTTTCTTTGTCAGGCTTTGCCAGCAACATTATTCTTTTTTACATACCAATCAAAACCCCATATGTGAAATTGTTTTGTAGTAATATAATGTATCCCTTTCTCATCCTTTCCAGAATAAGGAGATAAAATAGTAATATCGTGTCCTTTTGCAACCATATAATTTGCTAAATTTTTTGCAGCATTTACTGTGCCATTATCGGAAACTCCATAAACATCTGCAATAATAGTAATTTTCATATAAACTCTCCTTCCACTATTCTTTGTAATAGTGGTCAAAGATTATTTTAACAAAAAATTTTGCTTTTTTGCAATCATTTTTAATAATTTTGTCGAATATTATTTTTTTATATAAATACTGCACAATTATAAACATTGTGTACATATAATAAAATAGGCACAGGTATAAAATATACTCTGTGCCATATTTTTTTATTTTTCACTTAAATTATTAAATAATATTAAAACCTAATTTTAAAATAAGGTACACAATATTTGCAAGCATACTGATAAAAGCCAGTATAATACCAGCATTTGCCCAAGTCATACCTTTTTGAGTCGCATCTTTGTGTATTTGAACTCTGGCAGTAAAACAAATAAACATTGCTATAACAGAAATAATGCCAGCAAAATTGATAAAAGACCAGCAGGTAGCACAAGAAACGATAGAAATAATAAAGCCAAGTAAAGCCGTACTATTGTATGGGTGTTTTCCTATTGTTAAAATAGGGTATTCATCAGTGGTATAAGTTCCGTCCCTTTTGTCTGTATGTCGTGTTGCTTTGTTTTTATCCCTTCTAAAATTTAGACCCAGCATTTTTATACTCCTTTTATTAATGAAATTTTATCAAAATATTTTTTAATTGTCAACAAATGTTTAAAAAATGACAAAATGTGAGAAAATATTTTATATTTAGAGGAATTTGATTGAAAAATTTTCTAATTATAGTTATAATCTTTTAAAATGTCTTATGTGGAGTTATTATGATAGAATTGTTTATAGTTTTAATTATAGCATTGTTAGTACCTTTTTTCATATTTCTATCACAAAAACTTTCAAATAAAATATTAAAAATCATTTTATACAGTATAAGTATTATATTTTTTTGTGTTTATTTTTATAGACTGTTCCAGTATGATACTATAAATGATGTGGTGGGATTGAATGGCGGACTATTTTCTCCCGTAGGATTAATATTTATTGACCTACTAAGATGGCTGACAATGATTTCCGTTGTTCTGTGTACTCTGGTTAGTTTTTTAAAAGTCAAGACTTTACAAAATCTAACAGCATTTTTAGTTCCTATCATAGTAATTTTGAATATTATATTTTTCCGTGATAACTTGGTTGCCTTTATGGGCGCAGATTATTCCTTGTATGGTATCAGGGCTATTTTATTTGGTGTCGAACTGGTGCTTATGGCTGTTATTTCTTCTTACTATCTGTATCGAAAAATCAAAGATAAAGACTGGCAGGATTTGAAAAAGCAATTCAAATATATGGCTATTATTTTGCCTTTATTAATGTTGACTTGTTTGCCACTTAATTTATTAAAAAACTATTTTGGTGCTGTGGGTGTTAGTGCCGATGACTTTTCAACTACACATAGAATGTATATTTACATTTCTATTTTGACTCCTGTATTAATTACATATTTTTTCCGTAATAAAGATTTTGGCGTGCGTAATGCTGTGGTATGCTGGCTAGCCCTTTCCGGATTTACTCAATACTTCTATACTTATACTTTTGATATGGGTGTAACAGGATTACCTTTGCACCTTTGTAACACTGCAATGGTTTTGATGGCTATTGCTTATCTTTTCAAATGTAAACCAGTTTTTTATTTTACTTATTTTGTAAATGTTATAGGAGCAATGTTTGCTATACTTTTACCAAATTGTAGTCAGGATATATCGACTATCGATTGTATGCACTTTTGGTTTAATCACTGGTGGGCGTTCTTTTTGCCTATCTTGGGTATTAGTCTAAAAATATTCCCACGACCAAATTTCAAAATGATTCGTGGTGCAATTTATATATTTACATTGTATTTACTATTAATGATGTTTATGAATGCTTGGCTAACAAATTTTGGTAATGTAGATTATTTCTTTTTACAAAAAGACTTTTTGATAGATAAATTGGAATTTTTGCGTCCAGTAAAAGCATTGTATCTATTGGAATTTGTTTTGTATGGAGTGCCGTTTAGAATATTCTGGCTTTATGATTTAGTCATTTGGGTAGGCTATGTGGGGATGATATTCTTAGCGTGGATTATCTATGCTTACTGTTACAAAATAGCGGACCATTATGCAGAGTTAGCAATGTTATCCAAAATGGATACGCTTCAAATTCGTCAACTCAAAAAAGAAATGCGAGGCCGTTCTATACAAGAGCCACATTATCTGTTGGAGGTTAATATGATAAAAATAGAGCATTTTAGTAAAAAATATGGTAACAGCAAAGAATTTGCGGTTAAAGATTTTAATCTAGAAGTACACGAAGGTGAAGTGTTTGGTTTCTTAGGGCACAATGGTAGTGGTAAAAGTACCACCATAAAATCTTTGGTAGGCATTCAATCACTTACAAGCGGTAGAATAAGTATTTGCGGTTATGATATTACTACTCAACCACTAAAAGCGAAAATGCAGATAGGATATGTTTCGGATAACCACGCAGTATATGAACATTTGACAGGGCGTGAATATGTAAATTATGTTGCCGACTTGTATAATGTAAGTACAGAGGACAGAAATGCAAGAATGGATAAGTATGTTACAATGTTTGGTTTGCAGGACGCATTTGATAGAGAAATAAAGAGTTATAGCCACGGTATGAAACAAAAAGTTATGGTTATATCTAGCCTGATACATAACCCAAAAGTTTGGGTATTAGATGAACCTTTGACAGGATTGGACCCAACAAGTGCTTTCCAGATAAAAACTTGTATGCGTGATCACGCAGATGCAGGCAACATAGTATTTTTTAGTAGCCATGTTATAGAAGTTGTAGAAAAAATTTGTGATAAAATTGCAATAATAGCAAAAGGCGACCTAAAAGGTGTTTATGATATGAAAGAACTAAAAGAAAAGCATATTTCGCTGGAAGATTTGTATATGAATGCAATTGATTATAAAGACAATCACATACAAAAAATAAATCAAACAGAACTCAAAGCAATGGAAGATAAAGTCGCAGAATGTAGTTGTGAACTAACTTCGGTTGATGAAAAAAAGAAACCTAAAAAAGTAAAAGAAGTCAAAAACAAAAAAACAAAAACAAAAACAAAAAATTCTGTAAATAAAAAGACCAAAAAACAAGAAATTGAATAATTCTAGGAGAAAAAATGTTAGTATCTAGGGTGAAAACATTAGTTGCGATGCAGTTGACAAACAAAAAGTACTTTAAAGAAATGAAGGACTGGAAAAAAGTGTTTGTCTATTTTATGTTGAGAATAATCGCAATTTTATTGATGACGGGAGTAATGTATTTTGTTTTGTATTTTTTCAAAAATATAATGTTTTTGAATACTCAACGAACATTCTTTCTGTTTTTTATTACAGTAACGCAGTTGGTTAGTATTATTTTGAATACAAATCAATTAACGAGAGCATTGTATATGAACAAAGATAATCAAATTTTGTTTTCTTTCCCCGTTAGATATAACGAAATATTTGCTAGTAAAATGATTGTATTCTACTGGAATGAATTTATTAAAAATTTGTATTTCTTGCTACCTTTTCTACTTGCATTTGGTGTTTTTATGGGATTAAATTGGGAATATTTTGTGATTATGCCTTTTGTCTTGGCAATATTGCCCCTTATTCCAGTTTTGCTAGGTGCTTTGCTATCTTTACCTTATATGTATATTAGAAAATGGTTACAGGTTTCGCCAGTTACACAGTTTATTTTGGGAATTGCAGTGGTTGCATTCGTGCTTTACATTCTAATATTATTTGTTCAAGCATTACCTGTACCGTTGCGTTTGGTTGCCTTTTATCATAGTTTTATTAACGGCGTAAACGATTTTATGATTAGTTTTAATAGTTACATAATTGTTTACCCTAATATTTGCAATGCTTTATTTGCTAATAAATCATTTATGGACTTTTTTATAATGTTTGGCACTATAATTGCTCTTGCTTTATTAGTTTATTTAATTATTATGCCTTTTTATTTCCGTATTGTCAGTGATTTTGTGGAACATCATTTGGAGAAAAAGCATACAACCAAAAATATAGCAAGAGGGACTTTTCAAACTTTACTTATAAAAGAAATAAAACTAATTTTTCGTACTCCGGGCAGATTGTTATCTACTATATTAATAGTTATTACTTTCCCATTTTTAATGATAATTAGTAATGCAATATTTAATGCTATCAATACAAGTACTTTGGGTAACGCAATGGTTTTGAGTTTTAATTTACTGATAGGCCTAGTTTTGCTTGCTTCTAGTAATAGTATTTATGCTACTAGTATTTCAAGTGAAGGTGAGGAATTTAAGGTGCTAAAAACCGCTCCTAGCCAGACATACAAAATTACTTGGGCAAAAATGAGCATTGCCTTGGTTGTGTCAAGTACAGCAATTATAATCGGTTTTGTTACTATGATTTTTGTAAGCGGTATAGAAATTTCTAATTTGATATTACTTTATGTAATGTTTTTGATGTTAAATGCGGCAAACCTATTCCAGTGTTTTCAAACCGATATTTTGAACCCAAAATTACTGGATTATGCAATTACTGGTAATGTAGATACAAATAATAACATTGATAGTTCTATGTTGAATGGAATTTTGATATCCTTGGCGTTTACCACTTTTTCATTATTTTTCTTTGTGGATAGTATAGTCGGTGGTTGGGTGCGTGTTTTACTGGTAGGGGTTATATATTTTGTTATTCGATTATTTTTATTTTTAATCAATTTAAAAGTTTACTTCAAACGAATTGAAGGGTAAAGGAGGTTAATATGAGTAAGGTTTTAATATTTTTTATAGAAGCAGTTACTATTGTAGCATCTGTTGTCATAATCAGTATTTTTGGAATTAATCCTGAAATTTCAGGAAATACTATTTATGTAAATTCTGTAAACTTTACCTGTGGTGAATTGGTTGACCAAAATGGTACAATGGTTCGACAGGCTAAACTTCCTGCTGGTACTAATGAATACCAACTTACCTGGTTAATAAATCCAACCAACGCTACTTATCCTGATATTCGCTTTACTTGCGTCAGTAACTATGTTACAATTTCCAGTGAAGGCAGAGTTACCTTTGCATTTCCTAGTGGTGCAGAAACTGGTGTGATTATCAAGGTTCTAACCACAGATGGCTCAGGTCTTTCTGATACAATAACGATATTATTTGATAGTGGTGGAAGTGGCGATATAGAATTATAGGAGGACAAAATGAATAAATTTTTAAAGGCTTTTTATGCTTTTGCAATACTTGCGGTTCTACCTATTGCTTTTGCTGGTTGTAGCAAAGAGATAGAGTCTGTTACTGTGAATTGGGAAGGTGTAGATGGCAACAATGTTATGTATCTAGATTATGGTACAGATGTTGATTTGAATTCTGCTTGCGTAGATGTTCTTTACAAAGGCGATTCAACCGTATATACATATCACTATACTGATGAGGGAAATCCTATCAGTGTAAATTTGGGTGATTTTGATAAAACTGTTAGTGGTAGTTATGAAATAACAGTTAAATTCTTGAATCAACCAGAAATTACTATTACTGCTGTGGTTGGTTCACCTTTTATTATTGATAGGTCAGCCATTCCTGCAAGTGTAGTTTATGGTAGTACAATAGACTGGGCAACAGTTACTGCTACTTTTTGTGATGAAAATCTACAATCACACGAACTGACGCAGGGTACAGACTGGACAATAGATTACAGTACTTATCAGGCAAATGTGCCAGGAACTTATACGATTACTTGTAGTTATATAAATAATGGACAAACATACAGCCAAACCTTTACTGTAACAGTAGCAACATTAGGTAGCGTAGCAAAATATGCTCTTGATGGTGATACACTGGTTTTGTTTAATAACTGTTCATATTCATTTAGTACAGTTACGAATTTGGTTTTAACAGATAAATCAACAGGTAATCCTGTCGAGTTACAAAATAACACCATTTCTGGAATTGACCTTGGGGAATATACATTGTCTTATACCAAAAATGATGAACAATTTTCAAAAAATATACGAATAGTAGAATATTTGAGTTTGTTTAGTGCAGGCGAAAATTATCTTAGTTACCTTACTGCTTCAAATGAGTTGGGTACAACCCAAAGTGCATATAGAGGTGCAGAGGCAACTCCTTATTATGTAGGAACAGCAAATGGTTTTACTTTTGATATTTCTTTGGTTTCTGCACTAAATTCCAGTGCAGTGGTTACCGCTTCTTTTGATATTTTAAATTATACTTTCTATCAAAAAAATGGTGATAATTACGAAGAAGTTGAATTGACAGAAAATGAATTTAACGGAACAACTTTGACTCTTGGAGAAAGATACTTGGGTGCTCAAATGAAAGTTGTTATTACTCCAAAATATCAGGCATTAGATTCAATTACAATGTATTTTGAAGTGAATAATGGAGTAAATGTATATACAGATGCTGAAATGAAGTTGGCTTATGCTAATAGGAATGTTTCAACAATTAATATTCACCGTAATATTACTGCTGTTTTGTCAGCAGAACAAATTAATGATGATAATACTCCAAAAAATTATGCTATGGAAGCAGCAACACAATACATAGTATATAATGCAGATGGAACATTAAAGAATAATTATACTGCCAATGTTTATGTTAGAACAGGTACAACTGCTGAAACCTTGAATGTAAACGGTAATTACTTTTCTATAAGTGCAGTAAATTTGCCATTGTGTACACCAAAAAATAATAGTACTTTATATCCTGACCAAAAGGGTGATTTATCTTCTGCTGGTGGCGAAGGTGTAGTATGTTGTCATACAGGTATCTTTTTTAATGATACAGGTTATGATGCTGATATTAGTTACAACAACTTGACAATTTTATCAAATACAGGAACTTTTAGTGCAATTAGTGAAGATGACACAATTACCGAAGAAATGGTTCAAGAGGCAAAAGCCAAGGCTGGTGGTTTTAATGGTATTCAAACCATCAGTACAGATATTTCTTTGGACAATGTAGTAATTAGATTTACTGGAATAGGTGTTTACTATGATTATCATGCTAGTGCAACAGTAAAAGACAGTATTGTAGAAGAAAGTTGGGGAAATGATATTTACAGTTGGGGTGGTAGTACTCTTACACTGACAAATAGTTATATGGGTTCAGCAGGTGGAGCGGCTGTTTGGCTTTATGATAGATATCCTGAACTAAATACTGAAACAGACTTGCGTAATGACCCAACTCTTGTTATGGACAATGATTCAGTTATAGACAATTATGTTGTTGGTACAGAATGTTGGTTCATTGCATATGGCAGAGCCGCATTAGCATCACAAATTAAGGTGTTTATGGAAAATGGTTTAGGACAAATGAGTAACGGTTACGCTACAATATTAAAGACTATTGATAAAGGTGAGTCATTTAACTTTGCTGTTATGTTACAAAACAATGATGACGGTACAAGATATCTAACAGATACAACAGGGCAATACATAGATAATAATGGAGATTATGTTTATGAATTGAGTGGCACAAACTATGTTGATATCAATGGCTCGATTGTTTATGCTTTAAATACTGCTGATATGTATGTAAATAGCACTTATCAAGTGGCTTATATAAAATCAGGTGAAACATATGTTAGTCCTGATGAACAAAATACTGCAAGTGCAGAATTTGACGGTAGTGCTACTGTTAGTTATAACGGCGAAACTTATACTTTATATACAGCAGGTACTGTATATGTAAATACGGATAAAACCTTAGTTGCATATAAGAAAGTCGGGGATGTATTCAAGACTATTGCGGGTAATGATATCCCTACAAAAGTTATTGATAATGCAAATCCATTCTTATTGTCGAACAACCGTATTAATTTCCAAATAGGTGATATAACGGTTTCTCGTACAAATAATGATGCAAATGGATATTTGACTGATTATCGTACAATTTTAGGTGGTGGTACATTTATGGGTGCTGTAAGTTCTAAGTCAAATACAGCAATATTTAATCCTACTCTTGATGCAATTTCGAATAGTTTTGGTGCAGTATATGCAGACTCAACGGGGAATACAAATATGCTTGATGAGTTGCGTGCTACTTTGCTTGTTATGGCAAATGTGGCTACTGACCCAGGTAGAGCAACTATCCCTGATAGGACATTGCTTTTAAATATATTAAGCGCATTAAAAACTCAAATGGATGATGTAAATATGGGAGATGCAGAAGCAATTCAAACCTTATCTTTCTTATTAGTATCTGCTCCATCTTTCCAAGAAAGTAATACAAAATATTTGGAAGTAATTACTTCTGTATTAGGATTAGGTAATGTAACTATCATTACTCAATTTTCACCAAAGTCTTAATCTTAATACAATTAATAAAGTAAAAGTGGGTTTTATCCCGCTTTTACTTTGATTTTTACACGAATTATAGAAACTGTACAAGAAGTTTTACAATAACAGTTGTATTTATATTTATATTGTGTTATAATATCAATGAATAAATAAACAGGTTATTTCTCAATTTTCGTCAGTATCTTGTGAGTTTTATTCATAATTCACAAGGAGGTTTACATTATGGAAGACATTACTTTGGTTTGTAAGGACTGTGGTAAAGAGTTTGTTTGGACTGCTGGAGAGCAAGAGTTTTATGCTAGCAAAGGTTTCACAAACCAACCAGTTCGTTGCCCAGAGTGCCGTAAGGCCCGCAAATCATCTAGAAATAACAGAGATAACTAATTCTACTTTGTTAATAAAAAAGAAGTGTAATTTACACTTCTTTTTTATTTTCATTTATCTAATAATTTTCATAAAAATGTAATATTTATTAGCAAATAAAAAGATTTTTAGTTTTTTTATAATTAGTTCAAATATTTATTATTTTAGTAAACTAAAAATAGTATGCTTTACAAAAATATAACAACAAGTAAACCGATGATGATTAGATATCCAACAAAATACCAAAGGTTAATTTTGCGTATAACTTTTTGCATTAAATGTAAACCTAGCAATGCGGTAAACAGTGCAGAAATACAAGCAATCAAAATTGCCCACCAGTCAAAATCTATTGCTGATACCCAAATATCGCTAAATATCAATTCATAAACGATACTGGCAAGTATTATAGGAATACTCATTAAAAAACTAAAATCCAGAGCAGATTGCTTTTCTGTACCCATAATCAAACCAACGGATAAAGTTGTACCGCTTCTACTTAATCCGGGGAAAACGGCAAAGGCTTGACCTACGCCCATTACCAACACATTTTTGTAATTTAGCATATCAGGTACTTTGTTCTTCTTGGTCATAACTTGTGCAAAACTAAGAAGTATAGCGGTAATCAAAAAGCCTATGCCAACAAACAAAGTTGAACTCATATATTGTGTAAATATCGAACCAAAGAAAAGTACAAAAATTATAGCAGGGATAGTAGCAACTAAGAGATATTTATTCATTGTACAAAAAGGGTGCGTAATTAGATATAATATTTTTTTGCGATAGTAATAAATTACAGCAATCAGCGTGGCAATGTGGAGTAAAACATTGAGAAAAGTAAAGTCCATACTTACTCCAAAAATATATTCCAAAATGACTAAATGCCCACTTGATGAAATAGGTAAAAATTCGGTAAAACCTTGTATTATACCTAGTATGATTGCTATCCAAAATAACATATTTTACCTCGTAGAGTATTAAAGAAATGAATGCGTGCTGTTTTTAAATATGTAACACGATATAAAAACAATTATTTTTTGTAAAATCTAATTATTTTACAGCACGCTTTGTCGACTTTTTCATATTATATGGAAAAATAGTGTAAATTATGTTTATTAAAAAATTTGGAAATTAATAATAGATTGCTAGGCGTTAATTGCTCATTTTTCTATTGACTAAACATCACCCTTATGTTAAAATATTATCTACAATTAATTAGGAGAATAATAAATTATGAGCAAAATATCAATGCAGGATTTGATGGCTTTTTGTAAAAATAGAGGTATTATTTTTGCAGGTAGCGAAATTTATGGTGGGTTATCAAATAGTTGGGACTATGGTCCATTAGGTGTGGAACTCAAAAACAACTTGAAACAAGCGTGGTGGAAAAGATTTATTCAACAAGAGCCAAATAATGTTGGATTGGAGAGTGCCATAATTATGAATCCAAAAGTCTGGGAATCAAGTGGACACTTAGTAAATTTTACTGACCCTTTGATGGACTGTCGTGCCTGTAAGTCAAGACACAGAGCCGATAAATTGATAGAAAGTTGGATAAATGAGCAAATCAAAAATGGTAGCAAAGAGGAATATCCAAGTTCGGAAGCAATGAGTGATAAAGAACTGGCTGAATTTGTGTCAAAAAATCAAATAAAATGTCCCGTATGTGGCAAATGTGATTTTACTCCTATTAGAAGATTTAACTTAATGTTCAAAACTTTTATAGGTGTAACAGAAGATGCCAAAGATACAGTATATTTGCGTCCTGAAACCTGTGCAGGTATTTATGTAAACTTCAAAAATGTTTTGCGTTCTACCCGTGCAAAATTGCCTCTCGGTATAGGTCAAATAGGTAAGGCTTTCCGTAACGAAATTACTCCGGGGAATTTTATTTTCCGTACTCGTGAATTTGAACAAATGGAACTGGAAGTTTTTTGTAATCCAAAAGATGCAAATGAATTGTTTTCAAATTATCGTCAGTATTGTATGGACTTTTTGAAAAGTATAGGTATCAGTCAGGAGAACATGCGTTTTCGTGACCATACAAAAGAGGAATTGGTATTTTATTCTGCTGGAACAACAGATATTGAATACAATTATCCTTTTGGTTGGAGTGAGTTGTGGGGGATTGCTAATAGAACAAATTACGATTTGACGCAACACAGCAAATGTAGTGGTGAAGATTTGAGTTATACTGACCCTTTTACAAACGAAAACTATATTCCATATATCATTGAGCCAAGTGTCGGTGTAGATAGAATGTTGCTATCCGTACTTTGTGATGCTTATAGAGTGGAAGACCTTGGCGAAGGTGATACCCGTGTGGTTATGGGCTTTACAAAACAAATTGCTCCTATCAAATGTGCAATTTTGCCTCTAAGTAAAAAGTTGGAGGAAAAGGCTACTGAAATTTACAAAATGTTATCTGCTGATTTTAGAATGGATTATGATGTAACTGGTTCAATAGGAAAACGATACCGTAGACAAGATGAAATAGGTACGCCATATTGTATAACAGTTGATTTTGATACCGAAAATGACAACGCTGTAACAATTCGTGATAGAGATACAATGAAGCAAGTTCGTGTGCCTGTTGCAGAACTAAATGAGTGGTTGCGTATAAATTTATCAAAATAAAATAATTTGCCAATAGTAAAGCAATTTTTAATATTTTGATTTATTTTACTTTATTGATAAAAAACAACGAGGTTTCAACTTTTTTTTGAAGTAATTTATTTGACAACAGTAAACTAAAATAATAACAGATTTTACTATTTTATATTTGTAAAATTTTTTACAACTAATTAATGAAAATATAATTATCAAAATGTGTAATAATAAATTGACAAACTTATGAAAATTTGGCATTATTTAATCATAAGAAATAGTTTTTTAAAAAAGGATTTAAGTAAAATGAAAATAAAAATTACCTCGGATACAAGTTGTGATATGACGCCTGAATTGATACAAAAATATAATATCGGGTTGTTGCCTATTCCTGTTATGTTGGGAGAAAAAGAATACCGTGATGGCGTAGATGTTACAGTAGCAGACTTGTATGACTACATTGACAAGACTGGTCAATTACCCAAAACAGCATCTTATAGTCCTGTTGAGGCAGAGGAATTTTTCCGTACACAATTAGCGACTGATGGCGGTTATGATGCTATTGTGCATTTTTCACTTTCAAGTGGTATCAGTAGTATATGTCAAAATGCAATGATTGCAAGCGGTGAATTTGAAAATAAGGTTTTTGTAGTTGATTCACTTTCTTTGTCAACTGGTGTTGCATTGCAGGTAATTCGTGCGAGTGAAATGGCAAAACAAGGTTTGACTGCTAGCAAAATTTTTGAAGAAATTATGGCTGCTAGACCATTAGTGCAAGTTAGTTTCGTTTTGGACAAACTAAAAATGTTATACAAGGGTGGCAGATGTTCTGCACTTGCTCTGTTTGGTGCAAATTTATTGAATATTAAACCAAGTATAATAATGAAAGACGGAAAGTTAGGCGTAGGCAAAAAATTTCGTGGAAGATATGCTGAATGTGTAATGGGTTATGTAGAAGATATTTTGGCAAACAATCCAAATTTTGATAAAAAGCGTGTGTTCTTGACGCATACAGATACAGACCCTAGCATAGTGGAAGCAGTAAGAAAAAGACTTACAAGTGTTTTTGATGAGGTTTTGGAAACAACGGCTGGTTGTACAATAGCCTGTCATTGTGGTAAGAATACTTTGGGAATTTTATTTTACAACAAACCAGAAAAGTAGAAACTAAATAAAACAAAAGACTATCAAATATGAAAACATATTAGATAGCCTTTTTTAATATTCCAGCATTTGACCAATGAAAAGGGAACGGATTTTATTATCTTGAATTAATTTTTCTCTGGATACGCCCAATTCTTTGCAAATGCTATTGATTGTATCGGCGGGTTTTACGATATAAACACGCCTATTTATGTTTGAAATATACAATAAACAACCTGCGTACAAGTCCGTAAAATATGGATTGTCCAGCATTATTCTTTGTGCGCAAGTATTAAATTTGATTGAGATACTTTCTATTGTATCACCCACTTGAACCCTATATAATGCGGATTTTGTTAATGCTTTATTTATTATTTCTATCATACAGTATTATATGTTTAACTTCCTTAATATAACAAAATATTTAAAATAATTCTAAATGAGTTTTTTTGTCAATAAAATACTAGCATAGGTGGTGAAATTTTGGCAAAATCTCTCTTTAAAGCAGTTATATTAGTAGCAGGTTTTAGTGTTTTAACCAGATTATTAGGCTTTTTGTTTCGTATTTATTTAAGTCGAGAGTTGGGTGCAGAACTTTTGGGAGTTTACCAAGTAGCATTTAGTGTCTTTATGGTTTTGGTGGTTTTGGTATCCAGTGGAATACCATTAGCGGTATCCAAATTGACAGCAAAATACAGAGTAGAAAAAGATAGAAATGCTGAATATTCCATTACAACTTCTGCTTTGATTGTGGGACTTATTGTGGCTATAATAGTTTGTGCTATCGTTTTAATTTTCCAAAATGCGATAGGAAAAATGTTTGCGGATAATCGCACTATTTTAATTTTAATCACTTTATTACCAGCGGTTGTTGCAAGTGCTGTATATTCTGCTTTTCGTGGGGCTTTGTGGGGAACACAAGATTATTTTAGTGTTTGCTGGACAGAGTTGGCGGAACAGATTATTAGGATTTTAGCATTTTTTGTGTTGGCAAACGGACTGTTTGATATTACAAACGGGGCTTTGAATGCAGGAATTTCTATGTCTATTGCTTGTATTATGTCTGCAATATTAGTTGCTATTGTGTTTTTTATGGATAAAAGGCGTTTACGCAACCCAAAGGGTTATTATAAGCCACTATTAAAAAGCGCTATGCCTGTAACTGGTGTACGAACTGCTAGTAGTTTAATTCAGCCAATTATTGCAACCCTATTCCCTTTAATGTTAATGCTTAGCGGATATACCAGTCAGGAAACTATGAGTTTGTATGGTATAGCAATGGGTATGACTTTCCCATTGTTGTTTTTACCTTCTACTATTGTGGGGGCTTTGAGTTTTACACTTATACCCGAGTTATCCACAGCCTTGGCCAGAAAAGACCAAAATGTAGTACAAAACAGAGTCCGCACTAGTATGCTATTTTCAATTTTGATATCATGTGCTTTTATACCATTTTATATGGGTGCGGGCGAGGGTATAGGTAAATTTTTGTATAATAATGTGGCAAGTGGAATTTATCTGGTTCGCTCCGCTTGGATAATGATACCTTTGGGCTTATCTAATATTACTAGCAGTATTCTCAATACTTACAATCTGGAAGCACGCTCTTTTGTCCATAATATACTCGGTGGAATTGCATTATTGTTGTGCGTGGTATGTCTGACAGGTTTGCTTGGTATTGATAGTTTGATATGGGGATTTGGGGCTTGTATGTTCCTCACAACTTTCTTAAATATTTTAAAACTGAAAAAGCACGCACAATTTAGTCTGGGCTTGGTTTATCCATCAACTTTAATGTTAATCTTTATCTTGCCTTGTGCTTTTTTGTGTAGATATATATATAATTTGTGTTTACTATTTAGTAATCAGTTTCTGGCTTTGTGTATTTCGGGTTGTATATCCATTGCTGGTTTCGTTTTGCTATGTTGGGTATTCAAAATTGTAGATATAGCAATTTTTGTTCAAAAATTAATACCAAAACATAAAAAAGTAAAAGTTTAGCACATAAATTTTTTTGAATTCCGCAAATTATCAATATGTTAATAATAGTGTTTAGAGTTTTATTGATTTATGTAATCGTATTATTTTATTTACGAATTATGGGCAAGCGTCAATTAGGCGAATTGCAACCTTTTGAGTTGGTTATTACTTTGCTAATTGCAGATATTGTGGCGTTACCTATGACACAAAATAGTATGCCTGTTTTATTTGCATTAGTGCCTTTGACTACTATTGTGCTTGCACATTTTTCTTTGTCTGTGATAACCAGAAAAAGTATTTCTCTGCGTCGTGTTATGAACGGAAAACCTGTGATAGTTATTTCACCTAACGGTATCCGTTATGATGCACTCAAATCTTTAAATATGAATATGGACGACCTTTTTGAAGGGATACGAGGCTGTGATTATTACAAAATTGAAGATATAGAGTATGCGATAGTGGAAACAAATGGTTCAATAAATGTCATTCCAAAATCGGAGGCAAGTGCAGTAGTCAACAAGGATATGAAAATAAAATTACCGCCTGCATCGCTACCTTTGAATATTATTACAGCGGGTAAAGTCATAGGTGAAAATATGGAAACCGCAAAATTAGATATGAATTATATAGAAGAAGTATTAAAAGAACACGGTATAAATAAATTAAAACAAGTTTTACTTTTTACTTTGGATACAAACGGAAAATGTTATCTTCAAGACTATGATAATGCCGGTATTGTATTCAATATTGATTACAATGGTGAAGGCAGGTGGTAATTGATGAAATGGAGAATGTGGATACTCTCTGGAATGTTGGTACTACTTATTTTTACAGTCATTTGGCAACAAGTATATACAGATAGCACAATGCAAGTAATGATGGAAAAATCTCAAAATTTAAGTGATACTTTAATGGAAGAAGATACTGTAACAGCACTTGCCGAGGCACAAGAAATAGTGGATTTTTGGGATAGTAGAGAAGTAATCATCAGCCTCTTTGTAGATTACAGGGACATAGAGCAAATAGGTAGACAGGCTCAATATGTACTTTCCTATATAGAAAGCGGTGATTATGAATTAGCAAGAGTAGAGTGCGAACAGTTAAATCATGTTTCGGATATTTTCTATAATATTGTAAAACTTGACTGGCAAAATATCTTGTAAATTTTGTAAATAAAAAAAGTGTAACACAAAAGTCGCACTTTTATTTTTATGTAATATTTTTTACCATTTATTAAAAACTTTTTCTGCAAATCCCAAGAAATCTTTTACCTGTAATACTGTACCATCATCTAAAATCGCTTTTCCTGTAAACCTACCAAAAACTTGATTTTGTCTACTTTTTACTACAACTGCCGAAGTGTAAGCACTTCGATTGAGAATAGGGGCAAAATCCATTTCAAATCTGCCATCGTCCGAAGTAAACGACCAAGGGCTAAGATAATCATCTTTACCATCTGCTGTTTTTGGAATATTAAATTTTACTTGACTCAATTTGTGTGCAACGCCATTATAAAACAAAATATTTTCTGTTGCTTTTTGAGTATTACCAAAACCGTATCCAATATTGAAACCAAAATCCACGCCATTAATTTGACCTGCTCCTGCACCCCAGTACCAAGTATTTTTGTATGTCCAGACTCCACGACCCCAGTCGAGTAATGCAAAAGTATTGCGTGATAGGAATTCTACTTTTTTGTTTCCTAATACCAAATATCCGTCCGCACGAAAGCCTACAATCTTTTGATTATAATAAAAATGCTTATTTTTATTAAAAGGTGTGGCTATTACCATACTGTCCTCTGGTTGTTTTGTTAGTTCTATTTCACCAGACAGCGTGCTTGTGCCTTCAAAATTTGGATAATTAAAAAATAATTTTCTTGTTTTTCCGTCATTCAAAAAACGCATTTCTACTTTTTCATTTTTAAATACAGTATTTCCTGTTTTACTTGTTTCTGGTAAATTGTATTTACCTTTTGGTAGTAAAGTCATAACACTATTTGTTTTTTCTTTACGAGCTTTAAAGTTTATTAACGAAGCACTGATAAGCCCCATATATGAATTATCTGCTATTGTTAGAGCCAGTGCTATATCTTGATTGTAAATAAGATAATAATCCCATTCTTTTATCCTTAACTTGTTTGCTTTGATGTCATCTCTGTGATAATCCCAAACCAAATCTGTTGACCAACCAGGTTCACTCAAATTCCCAACTTCGTCAAGAAGTGGCATTTTAACTACAACTTTGTTTTGCATTTTTTATCCTTTAATCCACTATTTGTCAAATATTTTAACATATTAATTAAAAATTGTCTTGAAAAATCATTTATTTTCCTAAAAATTTTCAATTTGTTTGACATTCTGGGTGCTTTTTTCTAAAATACTAATAAGGAGATAATTTATTATGAGTAATAAAGTATCAAAAATTGTAAGTATTATAATAAGTTTAATATTTTATTTCAGTTTTATTATAGGCGGACTTTTGGTTATTATGTACCGTGGTGATGATTCCGTTATGGATTACATAAATGAAACGGTTAGTGCGGTTACTCACAGAGATTTGCAAATAAATAAAAATGCTGGTGAAGATTTTATTACTATTCAAAATGACTCAACAGATGCTGATTTCAAAATATTACAGTTGACAGACTTACATATCAGTGCATCAATGTTGGCGGTTTCAAGAGATAAACTTGCGGTTGATGCTGTATATAGCGCTGTAAAAAGTGCCGAGCCTGATTTGATAATTGTAACAGGTGATTTAATTTATCCTAATTTATTTAGGTCTTTAAGTGTCAATAATCTAAATATGGCAAAAATTGTTGGTACATTGTTTGAAAAAATGGGAGTACCTTGGACTTTTGTATATGGAAATCACGATGCGGAAAGTTATGCGGTTGGCAACAAAAATGAATTGAGTGATTTATTTATGTCATATGAAACTTGCATTTTCAAAAAGGGTTTGTCTACCGTGGATGGTCAGGGTAATTATGTAATTGAATTACACAACTATAATGGTTCTTTGAGTGCTGGGCTTGTCCTTATGGATAGCAATAGTTATGTAGATAACGGGGATTATGATTTTATTCACGAAAACCAAATGGCTTGGTATGAAACTGCTGTTACGGCTTTGAAAGCAAGAAATAGTATAGAGAGCGTTGAAACTATGGTGTTTTGCCATATTCCTATGATTGAATACACAAATGCTTGGGACGCTGTTGAATCTTTGGGATTAGAGGCGGGACAAAGCGGGACAACAGAAGATAATATTGATGTAACATATTTTTGGGGAACAAAAGGTGAAAAGTCCTGTCCTTCATATGACCAGATAACTACAATTTTTGATACATTCAAAACTAATGGTACGGTAGCAGTATTTTGCGGGCACGACCATTTAAATAATTTCAGTATTATGTATAATGGTATTCGTTTGACTTATGGAATGAGTATTGATTATACAGCCTATTTTAACATTGACAAAGCCACCGCTCAAAGAGGTGCAACTTTACTTACATTAAGTAGTGATTCTTCATATATCATTCAACAAATGCCACAAGATAATAACTGGCAAGTAGTAACATCACAAATATAAAAAATATAATAAAAATTAATCTTGAAAAAATACAAAAAAAGATATATAATAAAAGTAATATTGAAATCAAATTTTATCAATGTTAAAAATGGAGAAATAAGTGAAACAAAGAATTTTGACGGGCATAAAGCCTACTGGTTATCCTCATATAGGTAACTATTTTGGGGCAATTAAACCTGCTATTGAATTTAGTAAAAACTTGGACTATGATAGTTTTTATTTTATTGCAGATTATCACGCTCTAACCACAGTAACAACAAAAGATTTATTGCAGGAATATACAAAAAATGTTGCTTGCACTTGGTTGGCTTGTGGTCTTGATCCCAAAAATGTTGTATTTTATAAACAATCGGATATACCCGAAGTGTTTGAACTCAACTGGATATTAAATAATGTAGCACCAAAAGGGCTATTAAATAGAGCACACGCCTACAAGGCAAGAGTAGAAGCAAACGAAAAACTAAATGTAGAGGCTGATGATGGCGTAAATATGGGGTTATTCAATTATCCTATCTTGATGTCAGCAGATATCTTACTATTTGGTACAGATATAGTGCCAGTAGGGTTAGATCAAAAGCAACATGTAGAAATTGCAAGAGATATTGCAAGGAGTTTTAACAATAGATATGGGCAAATTTTTGTCGAGCCAAAAGAGTTTATACCACAAGAAGTCGCTACTCTTGTAGGACTTGACGGCAGAAAAATGAGTAAAAGTTATGGAAATACTATCCAACTTTTTTCAACTGAAAAGGCTTTGCAAAAATCAGTCAATCAAATAGTAACAGATTGCAGATTGCCGGGTGAGGCAAAAGACAAAGACTGTACAATTAATTTACTCTACAAACTTTTTGTCGATAAAAATAAGGCTACGGCTTTTGAACAATCGTTAATAGAGGGGCTTGGCTGGGGCGAAGCAAAGAAGCAATTATTTACTGTAATGAATGAATATATAGCACCAATGCGTGAAAAGTATAACTATTATTTTAGTCATTATGATGAAGTAAAAGATATACTAAATGATGGGCAACAAAAAGCAAGAAAAGTCGCTCACGAATACTTAGAAAAAGTGCGTGAGTCCATAGGTTCTGGCAAGTTAAATTATTAATTTATCAATTATTATTTTGTGGCAAAATAAAAAAACACGGAAAATTACCGTGTTTTATTTTTTCTTTTAATAACTAAATTACTAATTAGAAAAAGTTTAAAATTTATATTATTTACTTTAAAAAAACTATTATTCTTTTTTTACTAAGTCTTTTTGATAAGCCCTACGGCGTCTAGCAAGTTTACTTTCATAAACCTTGTTAAACAAAGCCTGCACTTTGTAATTATCCTCTAATTCGCAGTTTGTTTCACAAATCTTTACGCCTCGCTGAATAAATCTACCCAGCATATTTTTGAATATAATTGCTGTTGCACCTTTTGATTGATAATCTTTTCTAACGCCAATCAAAGCAAGGTCAACTACCTCACATTTTTTTGCACTACGCAAAATGTGTAAAAATCCAAATGGGAATAATTTACCTTTTGCTTTTTGAACACCTTTTGCAATGGAAGGGAACGCAACTCCTACTGCAACAACACTGTCTTTCTCATCAACAAGAACCGAAATAAAGTCCATATCAATCAGCAAATTAAATTGAACTAGCAAATTTTTACGAACTTTTTCCGTTAAAGGTACAGTGGAATACAAGTCGCCGTAAGCCTCATCTAACAAGTTGAAAATTTGTCCATAATATTTGTCTAAAAATTTCTTCTTGTTTCTTTCTGTAACTTCGTGCAAATGTAATCTTTTTTCCACAACATCGGATAATTTTGTGTTTCTTGGGTCTGTTGTTTCTGGAACGGTAATTTGATATTCTAGCCAGTCAACATCCTTGGTGTAGCCTAGTTTCTCTAATAAGTCTTTGTAATATGGATAACTATATTGAGTTTCGAATGTGGATAATTCTTCAAACCCTTCTATCAAAAGACCTTCACGGTCCAAGTCGTTAAAGCCCATAGGGCCGTGAATATTTGTCATACCTTGTTCTTTTGCCCAACTTTCCACAGTTTCCATTAATGCACGGGCAACTTCCAAGTCATTAATACAATCAAAACGACTGAAACGAACACGCTTTTCATTGTATTTTTTGTTGTAGTTTAATTGAATAATACCAGCGACTCTACCTACGATTTTTTCATTGTCATCATAAGCAAGCCAACATTTTGCAATGGCGTCCTCTCCTATGTGAGCAGACTTTCCCGGTGTAAAGAAAGTGATTTCATCACTTCTAAGAGGTGGTACATAATAAGGGTTATTTTTATATAAACTTGGTTGAAAATCAACGAATTTTTTTAATAATTTTTTTGTTGTTACAGGAACTATTTTAATCATAATTGTTACCTTTCTTTTTTATAATTTTGGATAATTTTATTATAATACCTTTTGTGCAATTTGGCAAATACATTTGCCCTATTTTGCAATATAAATACAATATTGTAGAAATTTAATTTTTTATAAACTTTGGTTGCATAAAGTATCTTATTTAAGTATAATTAATTTGAGGTGAAAATATGAGTGATATTGAGTTAAAATACAAGTGGGACTTAACAAAATTTTGCAAATCTTGCGAAGATTGTGAAACAAAACTAAAAGAAGTATCAAACGAAGTAAAAGATTTGTTAAAATATAAAGGTACACTGAATGAGCCAAAAAATCTGTTAGCATACTGGCAAGATACTTATAAACTGTATGACAAAATGGAAAATTGTTATGTCTATGCTTTTGCAAACTTGCATACTGATTTTGGTAGTCAAATTTATAACGAATTATCTCAAAAAGCGGAATCGGTACAAACATTGCTAAATAGTGAATTATCTTTTGCCGAAGCAGAAATTAAAATTCTGGGTAAAGATTATTTGCAGAAATTACTAAATATGAAAGAATTTTTGGACTGGCGACAAGTAATTGAATTAAATATTGCAAGGTTGGAGCATACACTAACCGAAAAAGAAGAAAAAATTTTGGCTTTTACCAACGAAATAGGTAATGGTTTTACTGCAATAAAAGACAGTTGTTGCAATACCGATATAAAGTTTGAAGATGCTTTGGATAGTAAAGGTATATCACACAAAGTTACCGAAGGCAATATGTCAGGGTATTTTAAAAGTCAAGATAGGGTTCTAAGGAAAAATGTTAGTATTAGCCAAAAAAACGCCTTGGAAAAATATTCATATACTCTAACTAGTAATTTTATATATCATATCAAATTTGTTTCGAATGTAGCCTCTTTGCGTGGCTTTAAATCAGTTTTGGATAGCACATTTTTAGGTTCAAAAATGACAAAAGATGTTTTTGATAATATTATAAATTGTGTTGACAGTCATCAAGATATATTAACAGATATTTTAAAGACAAAAAAGAAAATTTCGGGTTATGATACTATTTACAATTATGACTTATATTTGGATATGGATAAATCAAACAAAGTTTACACCTTTGAAGAAGGTATTGATATAGTGAAAAAGGCAACCAGTATTCTAGGTGAAGATTATGTTAAATTAATAGATAGGGCAGTAGAAGAGCGTTGGATTGATGTTTACCCTGCTGAAAACAAAATGAGTGGCGGATATTGCTGGGGTACTTATGGAAAAACTCATATAGTACTATTAAACTGGACAGGGACTTTGGACGATGTATTTACTTTGGCACACGAACTAGGACACGCTATACAACATTATTTAATGGATAAAAAGCACAAAGTTCAGGAAGAAAGGCAATATATGTATTTTGAAGAAACTGCTAGTCTTTTTAATGAAGTAATATTGTCGCAATACTTGTTGGAACAATCTATTGATGAAAAAGAAAAGTTGGGACTTTTAGACGAAAAATGTACAAAGATTATGGGTACAATGTTTCGACAAACAGAATTTTCAAAATTTGAAAACTATTGCTATGATACTATTTTTAATGGCGGTCAGTTGACGCGTGAAACATTGATTGCAAAATGGCGTGAATGCAGATTTTTGCCATACGAAAGTGTTGTTGATATGTCAAATTTTACTGATTTGACTTGGCAAGGATTATGGCACTTTTTTGCTTTGAGTTATTATGTTTGGCAGTATTCATTTGCTTTTATGATAGCGCAATATTTTGCTGGCAACATTCTTTCAAAGCAAAAAGATGCAGTTAGTAAATATTTTGACTTTATTTCCACCTCTGGCTGTGAATATCCTTTGGATTTAATGAAACGCCTTGGTGCAGATATTACAAGTAAGGATTTCTACGAAAATGCTTTTAAATACTTTCGTAAAAATTGTGACGAGTATATGGATTGTGCAGAAAAGTTTTTTAAAAAATAACAGATAGGGGAATTTATCCTCTATTTTTTGATTTTGATAAAAAATAACTTAATTTAGCATTGACAAAAAGGCTAATTTATGCTAAATTTAACTCGTTATCCGCATAAGTCAGGTTTGTAAAATACTAGAAATAGTTACCGTATCTTAGCGAGGTTGGAGAGAGGAGGTTAAA
>Ga0172378_10000573_pt1 | contig 32467 bp, 29 predicted proteins | sample GrowelOW332metaG_FD_119755 | JGI IMG/M metagenome (GOLD analysis project Ga0172378, IMG submission 119755) | Groundwater microbial communities from an aquifer near a municipal landfill in Southern Ontario, Canada - Pumphouse #3_1 metaG | ecosystem: Environmental > Aquatic > Deep subsurface >...
TATATAACGACATACGAAAACTGATTTTGGAGGCAGGTCATGGCAGGAGCCAGTAAAAACTCTCGTACTACCGTTGCAACTCAAAAATTCATTTGCCCGGATTGCGGCGGTGAAATATTAATGAAAACAACGGTCGAAAACGGCAGAATCAAGAATATTGCCGAATGCTCAAAATGCAAACGCACAGAAAGACGTCCAAAGGACTTTAAATAAGAGCAGAAAAAAAACGACACCATATGGATGTCGTTTTTTTTTGCGTCTCAAATAGAGGAAAAAAATCGTAAGATCTTTTCCCTCCACCGACTTTCTATCCAAACGACATCACAGACGATGTCGTATTGCGTTCATACTTTTTCTTTCCGCCAGTCGTCAAGCTGCTTTTGTATAAGCACCGGTGCTTCCTGAAGAATCGTAACCTGCTCTTCTTTTGTCTGTGGCGGCTGATATATTTTCAAAATCTTTACTCTATAACAGCCGTTTCTCAGATTAGTCATGATTGTCTTGATGTTGCTGATTTTCCAGCCGCCGTCGAGCGCACAGACAACAACAGGCAGATTCGTTGATTCAGCAAGCTTTCTAAACCCTGCCGAGTAGAATTTTCCGACGTTTCCATTTTTGGTACGCGTTCCCTCCGGAAATAAAACGGGTATCTGATTGCGTACTACAACACGCTTTCCAAAATTCTCCATTGTTTTCATTACCGTCACAGGATTCGCTTTACGCGAAATAAGACAGTGTTCCTGAACACGAAGTATTTCGGATACAAGCGGTATATGCCTGCCAAGTTCAGCCTTTGCAACGAAGCGAAGTTCTTTATCTCGAAAATAATTCATATAGCACGGTATGTCAAAAAGGCTTTGATGATTTGAAATAATTATAAACTGTTCCGGCAAATCTCTAAAAAGCTCCTTATAACCAATGAAATGAAAATTCTTATAGTATGAAAGTATTGTAAAAACACGAGGAGCCAATACTTTTACTGTATAATTAGAAATCCTGATACTGCATTTTTTTGACACCGGATAGGCTAGTGTACTTAAAAATGCAGGCAACGCTACCATACCAAAAAGGCAGCATAGTGTTATAAAGCTTGACATGCAATCATAATATAGATAAAAAACTTACCTGTCAAATAGAAACTGCCTGACATGCTTTACTATATCGTCAATTTTTTCATACAAACGTTTTGTTTCAGGAATACTGTTAATAAAAATCTGTCCATATCTTTTTTCATAAATGCGTCTGTCAAGCACAATTACAGTACCTCTGTCGTCACTTCGTCTTATAAGACGACCAAATCCCTGACGAAATTTTATTACAGCTTCAGGAACACTTAGCTCCATAAAGGAATTTCCTCCATGAAGAGTTACGGCCTCCGCACGTGCTGTAAACACAGGATCGTTAGGTACTGTAAAAGGAAGTTTTACAATAATAACCTGAGAAAGAGATTCCCCGGGAACATCTACCCCCTGCCAGAACGAATCAGTTGCAAAAAGCACACTTGTTGTATCCTCCCTGAACATATCAAGTAAACGGGAATTATCATCATCTCCCTGTTTTATAAGTAATCCCTCGAACCCTTTCAACTGCAGTTTTACATCATGAAACGCACTGCGCAGCATATCGTATGAAGTAAACAAAACAAGTGTACGTCCTTCTGCTGCTGTAATAAGCCGCGCTATTGCCGATTCAATATATGATTGAAATTCCATACCGTTTTCGGGAAAAGGAGCATCATCCGGTACTGCAAAAAGCAGATTCTTTTTATATGGAAATGGAGAGGGAAAATCACCAAATAAAATTCGTGAATCGTCTGCAAAGGCCACACCGGAACGTCTCATCCACCAACCAAAATCGTGATTTATTTCAAGCGTTGCTGAAGTACAAACAATTGATTCCATCGGTTCAAATACACCTGTATTCATAAGGGGGGCAATGTCAAGTGGTGTCCTGGTAAATACCGTATATATCCGGTCTTCGTCATCCTTAGCTGGAGAGGCATCCTTCGAAAGATATTTACGCTGTAACCAGAACACAAGATCACGTTTTTCATCCCATGATGCAAAATCATGCAAGAGTAATACAGCATTGTCAAGTCTGCGGACAACAAGTCTCGCTTCCCAGTAAGCACCTACTGTTTTGTCATCCTCTGCAATTCCCTGCATTATTTCCTTCACGAGAGATGTAAATTCCGACACAGTTTGAGCCAGTGTTGCAGTAAGTGAAAGTACCGGTCCAAAATCCCTGACAGTTGCATCGCAAAGTCGTATAGTCGCCCCTGCATCTTTCATCAGATCCTGGGAAGCAATCTCCAGATCTGCAACTACCTTCTTGATTCGGTTTACAATATTATACGATTCAACAGCTTTTTCTTCATTTGAAGACAATATTGCAAGTGACGGAATATATCCTGCTTCAGAATTCTTCCGGTGACGATACAACAGATTCACCTGTTTAAGCAGCGTGAATCTGTTCACACTTTCGCTGAAAAAACTTGTTGCAGCGTTCTCTATTCCATGAGCTTCATCAAATACGATGCGGCGATACGGAGGAAGAACAGCCTGATCATCATACCCTGCTCCATTCATGCGTGATTCAATATCAGCAAATAAAAGATGGTGATTAACAATTATAAGTTGTGCATCTGATGCTTCCTTGCGTACCTTCATGACAAAGCATTCCGAATGAAATGGGCAGCGGACTCCCATACAGGCATCGCTTTCAGATTTTATACGTGACCATACACTTTCCGGCGGCATAAATGCTAAATCGCTTTTACTTCCTGTCTGACTCGATTTTGCCCACTCCGTTATCGAATCAAACATTCCGGTATCTTCTCCGAAAAGCTCACGTTCATTTCCAGCATCCTGAAGACGGCGCAGGCAGACATAATTCTGCCTGCCTTTCACAAGTACAGTTTTGATTTTCTTACCGATAATTTTTTCCGCCGCGGGTATATCTTTTTCACACAACTGCTGCTGAAGGTTTATTGTTCCTGTCGAAATAATCACTCTTTCCTTGTTTTCAACAGCCCATAACATTGCAGGAATAAGATAAGCATAAGATTTTCCGACACCTGTTCCGGCCTCAAAAATACCAATCGCATTTCTATTGAATGATTCAGCAATTTTTCGAAGCAGCTCAATCTGTACAGGTCTCTCCTCATATGTTGAAGACTGAACGGATAAAGGCCCTCCGTTTTCAAGATAGAGTGCAGTATCGTCAAGGTTTAGCTTTTTAACTTCCTTTGGTTTTACTGGTTCCATAACGACATATACATCAGTTACATCATTATTTATAATGTAAAACCCCTGAGCACGTTCAGATGCATCCGACGCAACAGCCATATCCGCATCAGAAGGTTCCAGATATCCGTCAGGATGGTTATGAATAAGCACGGAACATTTTCTTACTTCCGTCTGATGAACAGGAACCTGGTTTTCAGTACCCCTTGCACACGCTTTCACGGACGTAATAAGCCCTGATGAATTAATGATACCGGTAAAAAAAACTTCATTCCCGTCGGCACTTTTTACCTGCCGTTTCATTTCAATGATCACGGGTTGTGAAAAATACTTATGTACATCCATGCGGATTATTATACATATTTAAAACAAACATGCAAAGGTAAAATATTTACACCAAGAAGAAATGATACAGCCGCTTCCTGGGAAAAAAGAAAATTGGAGCGGTTATTCACTGATTATTTCTTAGGCATCACACGTTTGTACAGTTCAACATATTTTCTGTCTTCAATTTGAACATGATCAATGAACCAGCTTTTTATTTCATTGATTACTTCCATAGACAGAACTGGTTTATTAAGTAAAATTTTTTCCTTGAAGTTTTCAATTCTATTCTCAACATCTAAATGCATCTTTTTCTGCTCAATTAATGCTGTATACCCTATATCCTGCATCATTTTTACTTCTTCTGAAAAGTGGTAATGTGTATAATCGATTGCTTCATTAAGAAGTATAAGAAGCTGGTCTTTTGTATTCTGATCAACAAGTCCCTCATAAAAGCGGTTCAGCAATTCAACAAGGTGTTTATGCTGTTGATCTATTTCCGGAATACCGAATTCATATTCCGGTAACCATTTTATAAAAGCCATAACCTACCCTCCATTAAAATCAGCATACTATAATTATGAATTAAAATTCCATTTTTTCAATTTAAAAAGACTAAATAATTATGTTTTTGAATCAACAACCTCGACCCAAGGGAGGTATGTTGTTCTCTAAAGGTATTGCAGTCGGGATTTAATACCCTTCATACGCCCCAGGGGGCGGGGTATTAAACCCTCCGCACGAATAAAAACAGCAAATTCAAAACAGACTGCACTAATAAACCTTTTTTTATTCCCGAAGACTATATAACTCTCCATTATTAATTCCGGCATTACTTCTAAACAGTCGCCGCAGACACATCTAATCTGATTATTTTTAAGTTTATGTTCTTCCATATCTGTATAGTGGGAATGAACGAAAAGAACATAAAAAAAGCCTGCTGCGGATAGGGCAACAGGCAAATTTCATATATGAAAAATAAAAAGTTATGCGGTTTCGATTTTATTTTTAAGCGCTTCCTGAAGTACCTGACTAAAATTCATTTCCAGTGCCTCTGCTCTCGAATTAAGAGAAGCGGGAATTGTAAGCGTCTTTTTTTGAATTTTCCGGAACGTTTGCAGCAACAAGAGAGCAGAAAGAGCTTTCATCTGTCTTTACATTCTTAATGTCTGAAGGTTTTGTAAGTATCTTTTTTTCTTCTATAAGCGTAGCGAGATATCTTTCAAGCGCCTCAGAGGCATTCAGCAATGCGTCAGCATCACTTTCGCCGTCAGAAAAACAACCTTTTAAATCCGGAAAATCAACCCAGAATGCCTTGTCATCTTTGTGGAATACTGCCGGATAGACATATTTCATTTTTTGCTCCCTGAAAGATCTGCCATTTTAAGAATTGCAATTTCCAATCCTTTTTTCATGTCCTTACCATGTACTGGAACTTGCAACATCACCTTTTTCAACAATGTGATGACCGCCTGTAATACATTTTTCAGTCCAGTCATTTTTGATTAGTAGTTTAAGCAGTTCCCTAAAAGCGGAAACAAAGTTTTCTCAATATTTCCCGCTATCTTATTTATATAAATTTCCCACTACTGTCCAAGATAAAATAGGTACTATTTAAAGTCCGATTTCCGTGATATATTTTTATTACCACATAAACCTATATCAGGAAGAAAAATCGGACATGAATAAATACAACACATTATTCGGACAACTTCTATCATTCATATAGAGACTTGAATAATAATTAAGTAATGTTTTTTTATAAAAAGTTTGAACAGTTTTTTTCATGCTTGTTCTATGCACCAGCATGATTTTATCCTTATATTCTACCGCAGATTTATATGCTTCGTCCGGTGTTTTTCTTCTAGTTGATATAACTACTTTATGCTTGTTTATTATATACTCTGCGTAGGAAATGTGCGATAAGGGATATTTTATGTACAGGTAGAATTCTGCATTCTCTTTTACATGATGTTTATAGCGGTGATCAATAACAACAGACAAAACTGCCTACAGATTAGAAGAATACGACTGGAAGAAGGTTTTATCTATTTCACTGTATTATAAAGATATAGAAAATAGTGTAAATTCAGGGTTTCGGACATAAAAAAATCCTTGTAATTCTTTATAATACAAGGATTTATACTTACATCTCCTACGGGAATTGAACCCATGTTGTCGGGATGAAAACCCGATGTCCTAACCACTAGACGAAGGAGACTTACAATCAGTACGTAAATCTGACTTAGCAAATATAACATAAAATCCAATTAAGCGTCAAGAGGGCATTTACATATTCATATCGAATTGTGCAATAAGTTTATTGTGAAGCGAAATACATGCATCACTCGTTAACCCAAGTTTTTGTGCAGCTGTAATATCCTGCATTGCTTTTTCATAATCATGTATATCATAATAAGCAAGCGCACGCCGGTAAAAAGCATGTGACTGATATTCGTTAAGTTCCAATGAACGTGTATAACATTCTATAGCATCCCTGTCTTTCTTAAGTATGCTGTAAACAATTCCTTGATAATATATTGCACGAAAATTCGTAGGATCAAATTCTGCACTTGACTTAAAATCTTCAAGCGATTTTTCATATTCACTGCGTGCAAAAAAAGCCATTCCTCTGTGTTTATGAATAACTGAAAGTACAATTTTATCAGGTACCGGTTTAGATTCAATTATTTGAGTATATATTCTGACAGCCTTTTCAAGATCACCAGTATTGTGTGCATGAATTGCGTCAAGCAGCATATCATCTATTGTTCCTTTTACATACGGAGATACCCGTTCGATTTTGTCAGCACTCTCAGACTGTTTTTGCGGTTCAAATGAATCAAGTTCATCCGCCTTTTCGTAGAATGACTTGCGTCGTTCTTCCATTTCTCCCTGAAGCTTCTTCTGATAATCCCGTATTTCCTGAAAAATTATATCAGCAAGACTTAAAGATGCATTCATAGAAGCAAGTTTTCTTCTTAAGGGAAGATCAAAAGGTGAAAACTCACTTTTATAAATTAACTCATGTTCTACTTCAGCCCATGCATCCTGTAAAATTGTACGTATTTGTATTTCACATACAGCGTCGTCCGGCAAATCATAATTCAAAAAAGTTTCGCCAACAGGTATGCATTCTTTTGGTATTTCAACAAGGACATGAATAGATTCATACCCAAATTCCTTAAAATTCTGAGATGCACCTTTTCGTTCTATCTCTTTAATTTTAAACAATGGCTGCAATTCATCAAGAACAACAGATAAATCCTCTAAAAAAGCACATATAACCCGTATACCCATCATATCCGTCAGACATACAATTTTATCAGATTCTGCTGCCTCATGAGGTCTTACCCGTAGAATTTTTTTATAATAACTATCAAATGATTTTACACGGGCTTTATACGTTGGTTGGGATGAAAGATGTATATTCTGCTGTAGTTTTTTTTCTATATTTTGCATTATTGCAGTAAGATACGGCACATATGATGCATATATTTTTTCTATTTTTATTTTTGTCGGTAATTCATCAGTAAAATTTGTATTCATATTTTTTATGCTTATATAGGGAAAAAACCTTCTTAAAAAACTAACAGCTATTACACCACCAAATCAGAATAAAAAAAACGTCCTTCTATTGAAAACCAATAAGAAGGACGCCTTTAATTAACAGCAAATTTGTTTATTGTGCATTTGCAGTAGTATCAGTTGTTGTCTGTGCAGCTGTATTTGTAGACTGTGCAGCTGTAGTTGTGCCTTTCTGTCCTGAAGCATAGTCAGAAGAAGTAAAATCTGCTTCTGTAGCTTCTTTAGCTCTTTCAAGGTAACGATTTACCTGTTTATCTCCAAATCTGGACATTTCACCATTCTGGCGGTCAGCTTCCTTTTTACCCACAATTCCCCACAGGTCCTCATCTGAAATATCGCGGTCTGAAGTAAGAAGTGCTTTATCGTAAATAATCTTTACATCTTTGAAGTATCCGATATAATCTCCCCCTACCTGATTTGCATCGCGGGTTACCTGAAAACCACTAAATTTTACAAACGGAAGTCCACGGGGATAAATTGGATAAATACGAATTTCACGTGTGCGAACTTCAGGAATATACTGAGGATTCGACCATGTAAGTGTTTTCCAGCCGTCAAATTCGAGATATCCCATAAAATAACGACGTTCAATACCATCTGTATCCTTAAGCAGAACATAAAGTCCTTCCGGATAATTCATACCCATAGTTGTAACAGCAATAGATTTAAGTGTACCAACGTTTTTAACAACACCATAACCGTCTTCAAATTCGGTTTTTGTCTGTCCGGACCCTTTATTCACCGTCCACTCTTTATCTGCATCTGCTACAACAGGATTTCCCTTATCATCGACTTTCTTATCACCGTTCTCATCAACAGTTCTAAGTTTCTCATAAGCAGGAATCTCAAATGGTGGAACAATTTTTGCGTTAGCATTTGAATTCCATTCCGGGAATAACACACGCACACCCATTACGTTTTTTCCTGCGAATGGGACATCGGCATCGCTCTTTACCGGAGCTGCAACAACTGTCGAAAGTCCAACAGCCTGCGGATTTTTGGCTGAAGAGTTAAGCTGAATTTCCCATTCAGGCAGAGCAAGAGATGTTTTCATCAGTTTTTTCTGACTATCTGTAAATGTCGCACCCGCCGCAGCGGAGTAATCCATTACAGTATGACTGTTCTGTGTTGCATTGCCGTTTGCGTCAGAAACGCAGTTAGCATCAAGCAGAGTAAAATCAATGACAGTTGCCTCTTCAGCAAAGAGACTGGCACCGGTAAACAGCATTGCTGCTGCAATTACTACATAAGTCCTCTTCATATTTGAAGCTCCTTTTAATACTATTCGATGTAGCCTTGTATATGCAAACATTATCTAATAAGACACCTTTTTTGTCAACGCTTTTTTTGTCCAAATAAGTTGTCCTCATAGGCTGGTCTGCCGCCGACAAACACCTCTACAGTATGTATATTCTCAAAATTATGCAGGATATTTCTCCTGAACAATTTAATTCCGTTTTTTATTGCAGAAGCTTCACCGGCCTCTGTAAGCAGCAGGTCAGAAAGATCAACATACAGTGTTCCACCCCGTTTAAAACACGATACAGCCTTTGTGCCGGGTGAAAAGAGAGGTTTGAATCTGTCTGTTTCAGGTCCGAGCAGCAGCTCGTCGACATACATATTCACCCTGCCCTGTACGGGTTTTAACGGCAGATACCGCCATTCCATACAGATTTTTCCATTATCGGAAGATTCAAACATACAGCTCCGCCGTATTCCCGGAAAATGAACAATCCAAATGGTAAGCGATATCAGAAAACCTGCTGATACTATAAGAATAATGCATACTGTAGATTTTTTCAATTTTTTATTGAAGAAACTCATTTTGATGATGTAAATCCCCTTGAATGTTCAAAGTGCGCTATAAAATCACTGATACCATTATATATTCCGAGCGAAGCTTTTTGCAAGTACACTGTGCTGTTTAAATTCTGAGCTTCTGCATAATTTGTGAGAAAGCCCAGTTCGATAAGTACACTTGGCATGTTTGCGTTCCGGACAACAAACCATTCCTCAGCTTTTATACCGCGTGGTTTTGTTTTATCGCCGATCTGCGCCTGCAAACCGTCCATAATAAACTTCGCTATAAGTATACTTTCCTGTGTATACTCTTCTTCCATCATACCGTTAAGAATAGGAAAAAGAACGTTGTCGTTATTTGCATCAGATTTATCAATAACGGTTCGTCTGTATCCAGGAGAAAGATACCATACTTCGTAACCTGACGCCTTTTTATCAAGCGAAGCATTTACATGTACGGATACATACAAAATTGCTTCATTCTCTTTGAGTTTTACAGAATTTGCAATATCGGTACGTTCACCAAGCGACAGAAATTTATCAGTATTGCGCGTAAGTATTATCTGTTTGTCAGGATATGCAGTTTTGAGACGTGCATACAACATCTTACCAACAACAAGCGTTATATCTTTCTCACGTACAGTAAGAGACTTTCCATTCTCGTGGAAAGTCTGCATTGCACCGGGATCTTTTCCTCCGTGACCGGGATCTACAAGAATCGCACCGACCCGGAAAGGAATCCCGTTACTTTCAGTTTTAAAAAAAGATTCTGCATCATCAAAAAATTTCTGAGAGACAAGAATCGTACCGTTTTCAACAGCAGGAGTATCTGTTATCGAAAGTTTTCTGTTGTCGAGGAGTACAATGTTGTCCCCGGCTCTGAAACTTATCTGATGACCATTTTTTTCCATAAGTCCGGTCTGCGTCAGACTGTCCCAGTAAATAAGAATACCAGACTTTTCTGCCTCCGTGAGCAGCTGGATGCTTTCTGCACAAAAAACAGATATACTGCACACAAAAAACAAAATAAGGAACATCAGAAAGGATCTGCGTTTTTTCATGTACGCTCTCCTTGAGCCGTATCCGAAACATAAAGCGCCCCCTGAATACCACCCCGAATGACAGCTTTCCAGAAAGTCTGTGCATCAAGGTCAGGATGATCCGGACAGACAACGTCAAAGAGAGCACACGTCACGCGCAGTGTACGGTGATTCCAGTCTTCAGCATCATCCGATAAGAAAAGTGTCTGAAGCTCATGAGGCACGACATCCGAAACGGGCACTCCATGCGGGATTGTTCCGCTGATTTTATTCATATCACAAAGAACAATATATGCCGGAGGCGGAAAACCATTTTCACTTTTTCCGGCACTTTCTGAAAGGAATTCTTCTGTTTCAACACAGTTTGGTTCAAGGCGGACGACAATACGGCTCACTGCCTTTTCAGCAGCAGTAACAGCATCACCACGGTTCCCTGCAAGCGCTATAACATTGCCACACTTTTCGACATTATTACGGGGAAAGTGTACATGCGAACCTGGGTGTGACCGGGGGAATACATTCTTAATGCCTGTGACAGACGCTGCATGATCTATGCCGATAACGTCGTTCACTACACCGGGGATGGAAATCCATGCACGTTCGGCACTCGTTTTCGTAGATATAACTTCATATAACTCAAATGGAGCCTGCTGTCCCCTGCAAGAAGCAGGAGGTTCGTATGCAACAGGAACCCGGTGCTTTTCAAGGTATGCAGGTGTCTGTCCGCATGCAATAAGCAGTGCCTGCTCTGTAAGATTACATTCTGAGGCATACGGATATGTCCAGCCGGACATATATCCGCCGGAAAGACGGGCAGCAATCTCTCCAATCATCGGTCCCTTCTCTGTATACTTTATGTCTGCCTTTGCAGCTCCGCATGTAAGGCCGAGAGCCTTAACTCCGAGCGCAAACACAGCAATAAGTTCACTGCGTTTTACAGCATCTATTTCAGTTGGCATCGTATGTCCGGTCTCAATAAAATACGGTGGATAATAAATATGGCGGTCGGCAAATCCTGTAATTGTCATTGTACCACCGTAGACAAGCGCATCGATAGAATATTCAGGACCATCCATATATTGTTCGACGACAGCAGTACCTGTCCGGGAATTGGCAACAGCAGCAAATGCTGCTTCTTCAACTTCTTCGTCACACCGTATCATTCTGCAGCCGCGCGCCCCCATATTGTCTGCCGGTTTCACGACACAGGGAAAGCCCAGTTTTGTGACAAGCGCATGAATAACGCCTTTCTCTACTTCGTTTTTTGTAACGCGGAAGAAAGACGGAGAAGGCACACCGGATTCCGTGAAACAGGCACGCATACGTGCCTTACTGCTTGCGTTCAAAGCGGCTTCGTACGTATGGCATGGAAGTCCGAGTTTTTCTCCGGAAAAAGAAACAGAAGCTGAAAAATCAGTACCGGCTGTAAACACTGATGCCAGTCCGCCGCCGGCGCTGAGTTTCTGTGCAAGCACATAAATACCATCTTTATCCTTTAAATCAATACGTACGAATTGGTCTGCGAGAGGGATGCACACGGCATTCGGATCTGCATCGACAACGACTGTATTGTATCCAAGTTTTTTTGCTGCTGTTACAGCAGGTTTCTGTAAAAAACCAGCTCCGAGAATCAGTATATTTTTTTTCATTCGCTTGATCCTAATTTTCTGCAGTACACTTCGAAGGTATCTCCAAGGTGAAAGATATGGCTTTTATATTCATATATTTTATACATTGGTGAATCTTTTTTCCAGCCGTGTTTTTCTACCAGGGGAAAACGTTCCGGATGATGTCCTGTTGATATTGTTTTTACAACGGTAAATCCGAATTTGCGCAGTATGTTGTCGGCTTTCGACGGTTCCCAAAGCGTATAATGATCGGCAGGACTCTGCACATAGAATGATTCTGTACGCAGTTTTGCAGATACGCCTTCTGCAGATGGTGTAGAAAAAGCAAAAACACCGCCTTCTTTTACAAGAGCGGACACCTGTTTGAGTACCGTCGTAAGATCACGAAAATGTTCTATCACGTACCACATTGTCACTGCATCAAACCGCTGGATTCCGAATTCAAGGGCGGCGTCAAAATCAGGGAAAGACGCGCATGCAGCCGGAAAAAAAAGTTTCGACTGAACATACGAAACTGCATCTGATGAAATGTCAGTTCCAAATACCTGCCATCCGTCATCTGCTGAAGCGGAAAGAAACGGCCCGTACGCGCAACCTATATCAAGTACTGCAGGTTTAGACGAAAGACGTCTGCGGTTTTTGAATACAGAGTCAATTTCATATATACGACGGATACCCTGCTTTTTTATCGACTCAAAATCTTCAAGATAGGTTTTCCCATATTGATTCTTATATTGTTCTGCAAAATATGACTTATTATAATCCGAATCTTTACCGTCTATGGTCCATGCCATATAAATCATACCGCACGACGGACATCTTCTGAACGTACGCTTTTCAGTCCTTGCTTTTACTGTATTTTTTCCCGGTTCATCCGTACCACATACTGGACACGGAAGCCTGCGACCACGCGACAATACCGAAATAAATTCTCCAAGCGATTTTTCATCTTCAAAGTCAGGAACCGGCATATACAATTTCTGAGGATCAGACATAACGATATCTGCATTTTTCTTCGTAAGTTCATCTTTTGAAAAACATAAAAAACCGTATTTTTCGGCAAGCTGTTTATGAAGTGGTGTCGTAGCAAGAAGTACAACAGCACAGCCCGCATACACCGCCTCATATGCGGTAAGGCCGTAATGAGTAATAACAAGATCATACGACGATAATTTTTCACGAAGAAGCGGAATAGAATTAACGAATTCTATTCCTTCTATGTAAACCGGATGAATATGACCGTCAGGTACAACCGTAGTTACCTGACGGTTTTCACCACTGAACGCCACTGCCGCCGGTACAGCAAGATCAGAGGGATCCTCTCCACCGAGACAAACAAGTATGCTTTTTATATCAGCTTTACTTGTACATTTCTTTCCGGAACGCCGGTGTACAGGTTTCTTAATAAACTTGGTTTCCACCATATTTGCCTTCCGGGAAATGCCGTAAGACGGAATTATGTCGAGCAGATAATCGCAGTATTCCGTATTTGAAGAACCTTCATCTATAGCTGCAAGTGGTGCACATTCATGAAGCTGAGCTGCAGTCTCTCTGTCCAATGCAAAACAGTCTGCAACAATAAGAGAATATTCTTTTTTTACAGGTAAATCATGCGTAATCTGCCAGTCGGCAAGCCCGGCTGCCTTTGTTTGTTTAATAATCTCAGGAATCTCTGCAAGAGTAGCATCTTCAGGAATATACACAGAGGCACCTGTTTTAGCAGCAGCTTCAAGGCACCGCCGCAGATGTCCTGTTCCCCTTCCTTCTTTTACAGAAGGTACATAGAGAACAGGATCCGTTATACCGGGAAAATCCAGAGCAGAAAGAATCTGCTCTGTCGTGTACGGTTCACCGGGAGCTATCCCTCCTGACAGATGCTGGACAATACTGAGTGCACGTCTGTAGTCCGCGGGAGTGTCGATGGTAGTACGATATTCAGGATGATAAAACCGGGCAGGAGCTTTTATCATCAACGCTGAAAAATGGTTGCGGTGATTATAAAGGGAAGGACCGACATGCTCGTGATCATAAGGTAAATCTGTCATTTTCTCTGCAGAAAGCAGTGATTGTGCATTCATAATTTCTATGCCGGAACCGTGAGGAAGTCCTGTCCAGGTAATATAATCGCATTTTGAAAATTCACAGCGCTTGTTGTATTCGTCGAGCAGGACCTGGGCGGCTTCATAAAACAGAAACGGGTTGTCTGCAGTTGCACGAACTACTGTATCTGCTTTTATTTTTCTGATAAGCATACAAAATCGTCCAAGTACATCTTCAAGAGGTCCTGCAAAAATATTCCAGGAACACTTCTGCGCAATTGGTAGAAGACGTTCGAATGATGCATCGTCCGTCGCAATATAATATGCATCCGCATTTACTTTATGCATTGCGTGTAGTGTCCATGCAAGGACAGATTCTCCTCCGAGGTCCTTCAATGCTTTTTCCGGCAAGCGCGTCGAAGAAAGTCTGCATTGTACAATTACAACTGTCATTTTTCAATCACCCAGTTTTCTATAAGATGTTGTATATCCGTATGAAATCGGAATTTATTCGTAATAACCCACTGTTGGGCGTCTTTAAACTGTCTGCGCGATTCAAAAAAACCGCATGAAGAATGAACAAGAAATGTAAAAAAAGACGCATCAGGAATTATACCATGATCAAAACGTACACGGGGCAGTAAATTTTTTAAATAAAAATGGAGATATGTTAAATCGGCCGTCGTGTCTTCTATTGGAACGCTTTCGATAAAGGAAAACAAAAATGTAGTCGAAAGTGTCGTTTCCTCTCCCCACAGCCAGGAGCGGAGAGCAAGATCAAGATTCTGATAATATGGCGATGTAATAGTGTAATCGAATCCTCCGAGCTGGATAAATTTCATTCTGTTATACAAGCCCACATAATCAAACGGATACAAGGTCTTCATACCGTCCGTCACAACAGCAGACTGAACTATCGTAAAATGGCCGTGCTGAGCAGAAGGCGTAAATTGTACAGGCAGTGCGTTTTTTGAACTGTCCAGCAAACGTGGAACAATACAATAGTTTCCATTTGCAGTCAGATGTTCTGCAAGTCTTGGCTGAAGCACACCTGCCGGTATGTGCAGTGAATCGCGCAGTACAAGAACATACGACGAGTTCACTTCACTCATTCCAATATTTATCATATCTCCGTCGGTGACTTTCTCCAATGGAATAATAAATTTTACAGACGGCATTCTGCGTGAAATTTCTTCAATATTGAAATTACCGGAATCAGGTTCGATTGAAATTACTGCCGAAAACCCGCATTTCAAAAGTGTTTCAAGTATCTGCAGACTAAAATGACTTCCATTCGAGTTAAGAAGAATTACAGACACATCCATTACAGCATCCGCCGGTTTTACCCTTCCGCCTATGATTGTCCTGTTAATCTGCCTTTCATTAAAAATTAAAGGTATAGTATTCATCGCACTTCCTGCACTTTTCATCATATTGTCCGTTCCTGTCTTTCAGGACATACGGCGTCATACGTTCCCATACCGATGCCAGTTTCTCTGTAAAAACATTTCCTATTATATTGTTAAACATATATTCACGGCATACAGGTACACATCCGTCTGCAAGAATAGTCAGATCGCGGCGGATATGCCAGCATGGATTCCGCTCAAGAGGGGAAAGATCTGCCGGTTTACAGTCGGGAAGCAATCCTGCAAACGAATCATACTTCTGGATTATGAGCCGGCCGCCCGACGGACTTTTATCGTCCTTCCAGTACCGGTAGAATTTCTCAAGTTCATTTTCATTCGTATTCGTGCGTACAAACTGCGGATAAACGTTTTCGGGAAAATACTTCTGAAGGATAGGAATTGATCCGGCCGCTTTTGAAAGAGTCGCACTTCCGCCCCGCATCTTTCGATATGTTTCTTCTGTCGCAGCATCAAGCGAAACTATCCAGATTATTCTTGTACCTGCAATCTCTTTCACTGCCTGGCATAATTCTTCATTAATAAGCAGTCCGTCTGTTTCGACCATAACCGATAACCCGTCCTGTTCGACAACGGCTTTCACAAAATCGATAAAACAGGGATGAAAGAGCGGCTCTCCCCACGCAGAAAGTGCAACAACCGCTTTACCGGAAAGTTCCGCCATCTGTTTGACAAGCGGTTTGAACTGTTCAGGCGACATGCGGCAGGCATCCTCTGAAGACGGATTAAATCCATATTTCGTTTCATATTCATGAGGATACGGACAGTACGTACACGTACCGGGACAATGCGATTCAATCTGCACGTTATAAAATCCTGGTACAGTTTTAAGTATAGTTTCAAGGCCTGCGGCAGTTTCGGATAATTTTTCAGCGTCCATATTTCCGCTGTTCATAGAGGCATAAAGCGCTCTGCATGCTGTAAATCCGGCTTTTGTTCCGCATTCAAATCCGAACCGGAACAAACGCCAGTCTTTGGGAGCAAGTACTGTCTCAATTTCGAACGAATTGATATCTGTTTTTATAAGCGTACTGATACTGTTACGTTCAACAGCAGCTTCTCCCAGTTTCTGCTGCGTTGTCCGGGAAAGTTCCGCCAGAATCAATGCCGTTCCTTTATAAAGTACTTCAGGAGCAAAACCGTACGGATATCCGTCTGCAAATGTATATTCGGCTGCATATTTTTCGTGAGTCGAAATAAGTTCTTTTGTAAGGGCTTTGTTAAGAAACGGACAGTCAGCGAATGCACAAACGGCGGATTCCGCACCGGTTTCTGCCGTTACAGCGGCAATTCCATCAAGAAAAGAAGTAAGAGTCCAGCCGTCATTTTCCTTAATAACAACCGGAACACCTGTATTTTGTGCTTCCTTTCTGCACAAAATACTGTTAGACCGGGCGGAAAATACAAAAATTTCTCTACTGTCTGTGCCGGAAACAGAGGAAGCCCACGTGAGAGCATAGTCGTATGCTGATCTGCCGCCGAATACTTTCTCAAACATATAGTGAGAATCGGAAGCGGCAAATAAAATAACTGCAGTTTTCATCTTTTAGTTTATCGGCCAATCCGTTGAACAAATTGAAGGTTATGTATAGAATTATAGATATGACACCGCCCGTTTTACCGGAAGATACTGTTTTTACTGTAACACAGATTACCGATCTCATTAAAGAAATGATCGAGGGCGCATTCCCCGCTGTTATTATAGAAGGTGAAATCTCCAATTATCGTCCGGCAGGTTCCGGACATCTCTATTTTACACTAAAAGACGACAATTCACAGATAAGCGCCGTTATGTTCAGAAGTGCCGCATCAACACTTAAATTTACGCCGAAAGACGGTACACTCGTACGCTGTACAGGAAAACTTACCGTCTATCCTGCACGGGGCAATTACCAGATACTCGTAACCAGAATGGAAACAGCCGGCGCAGGAAATATTCTGCAGATGCTCGAAGAGCGTAAAAAGAAACTTGCGTCGGAAGGGCTTTTTGAAAGCAGCAGGAAAAGGCAGCTTCCGTCCTTTCCCCGCACAATAGGAATCGTAACCAGTCCGACAGGAGCCGCGCTCAGGGATATTCTCCAGATAACAAAAAGACGTAATACGGCTGTATCAGTTGTCATATTTCCGGCCCTTGTACAGGGGAACGAAGCAGCAGAATCCATCGTCCGGCAAATTAATACCGCGAACAGGTTCCATATGTGCGACGTCCTCATAGTCGGACGTGGAGGCGGTTCACTCGAAGACCTGCTGCCGTTCAGCGACGAACGCGTTGTGCGTACAATTGCGGAATCTTCAATTCCAGTTGTTTCTGCCGTTGGACATGAAATAGACTGGGCCCTTTCTGACTATGCTGCTGACGTCCGCGCACCTACACCGTCGGCTGCTGCAGAGCTTGTCGTACCTCTCAAGGCAGATATTATGCAGGATCTGCAGTCATATATAGATGATCTCTACAATACAATCAGGCAGAAAGCAGAAAACATGAAACTCGTCATACGTACGTTCAATCCGGACAACCTTGAACTCCAGTTCCGTACAATTGAACAGCCGCTTCTGGTCCGGTTCGACAACACAAAAATCGCTCTGCTGCAGAATATGGATACCAGGCTCAGGGACACAAAGCAGCATATAGAAATGTGTATGCAGATACTGGAAAGTGCAAGCCCGGAAACGATTCTTGCACGAGGTTATTCGATGGTCAGGGACAGAATAACACAGCAGATTATTCGCGATGCATCACAGACAAAGCCTGGTACAGAACTGGAAATTGTTCCTGCAAAAGGAAAGCTTACCGCACAGGTTCTTTCCGTGGGTGAAGATAAAAAATAGTAATTAAAAGCCGGAGGACTCCATGAAGAATTTTGAACAGAACCTAGAAACTCTCGAAAAGCTTACTGCAGATATAAAGCGCAACGATATCACGCTTGAAGACGCTCTCAAGGATTTTGAACAGGGAATTAAACTTGCACGCGGGATGGAAGCGGAAATCGATAAAATTGAAGGAAAAATACAGATACTTATGAACGAACCTGCTCCCGAAACGGATACAACGCCGGAACTTGACCTGTTCTCCGGTGCTGACGAAACAACAGGAACTTCAGGAGCTCCCTCTGAGGGAACGCGGCAGTGAGTACAGAACATCCTGTCAGACGGCTGAACGCCGAAGTCGCACGCAAAATTGCCGCAGGGGAAGTAATCGACAGACCAAGTGCCATCGTACGGGAACTTATGGATAATGCAATAGACTCGGGTGCTGATTCGGTACAGGTCGAAGTTGACTCAGGAGGCATTGAAAAAGTACGCGTTGTCGACGATGGATGCGGTATGACGAAGGAAGACCTTTCTTCATGTGCCCGTCCGCACGCAACAAGTAAAATCACAACAGAAACTGACCTTCTCAGGCTCACAACACTCGGTTTCCGGGGAGAAGCGCTTTCGTCGATCGCTGCAGTATGTCGTCTTTCAGTCACGTCAGGTACATGGAAAATGCGTGCGTCGGTTACAGAAGATCACATCATTGAACCTGTTTCTCCCGTTTCAGGAACGATTGTGCAGGCAGAGGGGTTATTTGAAAACTTCCCAGCCAGACGCCTTTTTCTTAAACGACCGGCGTCCGAAATGCTTATGTGCCGGACAACATTCATAGAAAAAACGCTTCCACGGCCGGATATAGCATTTACGTTTACCTCAGACGGAGAGCGCCGTATTACGCTTGAACACGATGTTTCTCTCCGGACCAGGTTCGTGCAGGCAACCGGGCAGTCAGAAAATGAATCTCTTTTTTATGAAATTTCAGGGAATGACGGTTGTGAAAAACCTGACTGGTCGTTTACCGTCGTCATCGGTGAACCAGGTATTTCCCGCTCAAACAAAAAAGACATTTATATTTTTGTAAACGGCCGGCGTATCTCAGAATATTCCCTTATACAGGCAATAGAGTATGGTGGACAGGGGTATTTTCCGAACGGTACCTATCCGGTCGCTGCGCTCTTTGCCACGATGAATCCGGAACTTGTCGATTTCAACATCCACCCTGCAAAAAAAGAAGCACGTTTCAAAGATCTTTCCGGTCTGCACCATGGCGTGAGCACGGCTGTCCGGGATTTTTTTCACCATTATACGTTAAAAACGATGACAGTCGAAAATGCACAGGGGCACCCCAAAATTGAAACACCGGAACTTGATCTGCATGCAGATATACAGCTTTTAACTTCTAAAACTGCAGACACACAGAAAAGATCCCGGGACCGTACATGCGGACGCATTGTAATACACCATGGTGAGAGCGAAATTCATACTTCAGGGATCGAGAAGGAAGAAACTCTGCAGAAAGATGCACGTTCACGCTTTTTCTCAGGTAGAACTGATACAGAAAATGCGGAAGAAACACTTCAGCATGAAGAATCGTCATTTTTAAAAGAACAAAAAGAACATACAGCACAATCCGCATCATATACGATTGCACATCAGGTCGACAATGTCCAGACACTTGCCGATGCGGCGCTTATTGAATCTTCACCGGCACCATTCCGCTTTATCGGCAGCGCGCTTGGTACATTTCTTATCGCTGAAAAGGACGATACTCTCTACATCATAGATAAACATGCCGCACATGAACGCATTCTGTATAACCTTATTATGAAAGATCAGGGAAAGACACAAACACTGCTCGTACCATATGAAATTATGACAGAAAACGAAGCAGACGACATCTATCTGTCGGGTATTCAGGAAGAACTTACCCGCATCGGTTTTAAAATAATAAACCGCGGCGGCGGCAAATGGGAAATCTCGTCCATTCCTGAACGCTGGCATGGAACGGAAACAGACCTGTATCATGCGCTGCTCGACAAACGGCTGGATCCGGGCGAAGTAATATCTTCCATCGCGGCCACTTCGGCGTGTAAAGCTGCAATAAAAGACGGAGGGTATCTCGACGATGATACTGCAGCACGTTTAGTTGAACAAACTTTTGCACTCCCCGACCCTCATTGTCCCCACGGCCGGCCTGTCTGGACAACTATCACGCGTGCACAGCTGTTTGCGCTCGTAAAACGGACGTAATCAGAAGATTCACTTCGTTCCGCTCACAGCCGAAAGAAGTTTATCCACTTCTGCCTTGCGGTACGCCGGTTGCTTTGACTGTAGATACAGGAGATATTTTTCAGCAGATACATTGTCCCGTAATGACATGCAGACCTTTGCAAGTTCTATATATGCATCCCAGTTATTGTTGTCAAGCTTAATGAGTTCAAGATATGCGGTTTTAGCATTGTCGTACTGACCGTCGCCGGCAAAAGTCTGTGCAAGATTCGAGCGTACCACGTTGTTACCGGGATCAAGTTTCAATGCATTCTGAAAATACAGGATTGCATTCTTATAATCCTCTTTTTTCAGATAGGCACTTCCCAAATTATTATTAGCTTCAAAATTATTCTTATCCTGATTGTATGCCTGTGTAAAAAGTTTTAACGCCGTATCGATATCAGGCGGGTTCATATTCAGATACATGACACCAAGATTTATTTTCGTTTTTTCGTGATTCGGGTTAAGTTTAAGGACTTCACTGTACAACGGAATAGCCTCATCATTTTTCCCTGCCTCATCAAGCATAAGCGCATAATTATACACAACGTTCGCTTCTGCATTCACGTCGCTGAGTGCGTCTTTTGTATCATAAGCCTTTTTTGCATACGACACAGCTTCTGCCGTCTTTTTTTCCGCAAATAACGTTGTTGAAAGATTATAATACGTCGCAGGATCTTTTTCATCGGGACTTAAAAGTGTAAGAGCCTTTCGATAACTGTCTTCCGATGCCCCGTAATTTTCTGCAGCAAAATAGACTGTTCCAAGTTCTCTCAATGCGTCGCCGTTCACATTGTTAATACGGATGACGTTGTTATATGCGGTTACAGCACCCTGCAGATCGCCGCGTCTTGCAAGCAGGCGGGCTTCTTCCAGATAAGCCTTCTCGTATCGCGGTTCAATGTCCCTGGCCTTTCTGAACGAATCAAGAGCATCCTTTTCTCTGCCCAATCGAAGATATGTCAACCCCAAATTGTACTGTGCCGGAGAAAAATCCTTTCTGAACTGTACACAGGATTGAAACGAAGCTCCTGCTTCGCTGTATTTCTTGAGCAGGTACTGAACTTTTCCTAAATTATAAAAATATATGTAATTTGAATTATCATACGTTACAGCCTTTGTAAGTTCGTCAAGTGCCGTCTGCCTGTCCCTTCCGTCAAGGGCATTCATTCCCAGTATATAATGCGACGCAGAATCCGTGGGTGTTTTCGATACCGCTGACTGAGCATATACAACGGCCGTATTCTCAAGTCTTTTTTTCTGCGCTGTATCGGAAGCCTTTTGAGAAGCATCATACAAAAGAGATGCTATCTGTGAATACTTACTGCCGGAAAATGCCGGTTCTCCATCCGAAATCGGCAGATTTTTCTGCGCCGTACTAAAATGTGCAAATGCAGAATCTATATTTCCCGTTGCTAAAGCGGTTTTTCCCCCGGCGATCTCATCATTGACAGTCTGAATTTCCTTCTGGAGAGCCTTATTCTTTTTAACAAGTTCTTCTTCTGCTGCCTTTCGTGCAGCATCTTCCTGCCGGTGTTTTTCTTCTTCAGCTTTCTCCTGTGCCGCTTTTTCTTCTGCAGCTTCCTGTTCTTTTTGCGCCTGCCGGTTCTCTTTTTCAAGCATATCCGTTACAGCCTGCTGATTTTTTTGTGTTTCTGCGTTGTTTTTTGCAAGTTCGTCCTTCATGGAATCGAGGGACGTCTGTACGGCTTTAGTAATACCGGACGTGTCTATATTGACATTTACATCCGGCTGACCACCAGAATTCGCGGCCGGCTGCTTTTTGCCTTCCTTTAATGCTATTATTTTATCCATAAGAGAGAGAGCATCTTTGTCATCAGCATTTTTTACAAGAAGACCATCAAGCAGATTCATTGCATGGTCATATTCTCCCTTGTCCGTATACATCTGCACAAGGGTAAGCGTATTTTTGCGCACCGTATCGCCGGAACCGGACAAATGGATACCTGCTGAAACACAAAGAATAATTACAGCAGCAAGCCCGCCGAAAAAAAAGGCTTTCTGTTTTAAAGTACGTCTTTTCAACCAACCAACTTTATTCATAATTTTTCCTGCCAAGTTAATCAAGTTCCGGTTCCGAGTCATAATCGATCGTACTTTCAGTACCGGATGTCATATTTTCTGTACTCGTATTCTGAAGCGAATTAGCCACATCTTCAAGCATTTTCCGTCTCCGTTCTTCTTCAGCCGCTTTCCGCGCCGCATCATCTGCGGCCTGCTGAGCTGCAATTCTGTCCTGTTCCGCTTTCAGCGAAGCCTCTTCTTCCTGCCGCTTTTTTTCCTGCTCGGCCGCGATCTTCACATTTTCTGCACGTTTTTCAAGTTCCGTACGGATAAAAATAATCATCTGATTTATTTTCGCAGTCTGCGGATCATCAGGTAAAAGACGGACAAACGATGAATAATCGACAAGGGCTTCGGACAGCTTGTCCTGCTTAAGTTGAGCATTTGCTCTGTTCAACACAGCCGGCGTAAAATCAGGTGACGCTGCAAGCGCCAGAGAATAATAACTGACAGCCTTTACATAGTCTGCCCCGGCAAATGCGGCATTTCCGGCATTATATGCAAGTATTTTTTTATTCGTACCGGGAACGGCAAGGCCTTTTTCAAAAGCTTCTGCAGATTTTCCAAACTGTCCTGTCTGATAATATGCAAGTCCCAGATAGTTGTACGCATCAGGAGAAGCTTTCCCCGATGCTATATCAGATTCAAGGAGCGGAGCAGCATCTGCCGGCCGGTTGCTTTTAAAAAGTTTCTCACCTTCCGTTTCCGCATGCATCACCGGCATCATGCTTAAAACCGCAGCAACTGCTGCAATTCGGTTTATTCCAGTCATCTTAGTCCAACCTCTACTATAGATATGGTAAACATTTGACATACTCACATAAATCTACTACTCTTTTATAAACATATATAGATTATCACTTTTCTAAGTATTATAATATAGTGAATATTATATTATAATAGTAGCTGACATACTAAAAGTCCGGAGGATATTTTATGGAATCTGTTCAGATCGCGATTATGGTAGTTCTTGCAGCCGGTGTCGCGAGTCTGCTTTTCTTCGTCATCAAATCTATAAACGCACCTAAACGTGTCGAAAGTATCCAGAAACTGATAAATCAGGGAAAAGTATCGCCGGCAATCAAACTTGCAAAACAAATTCTTTCAAAAGATACGTCGAATTATCTTGCACACTACTATCTTGGTAAGGCATATCTGGCAGATAACCGTGCAGAACTTGCTCTTATGGAATACAAAATCGTAAACGATAATGCTATCTTCGGCGAAGGCCTTTCAGAAATCGACTTCCGTAAGGAAATCTCCGGTTTGTACCTGAAATTCAACCAGCAGCAGGATGCATTGCGGGAATTCCTGCTGCTCACAAAACTTGAACCTCATAATGCTGAAAACTTTTATACTGTCGGTAAAATCTATGAACAGCAGAACAGGGGAGATACTGCTCTCGGTTTTTTTCAAAGGGCAGTCACACTCAACAAACGTCATGCAAAAGCGCATGCAGAGATCGGACTCATTCTCTATCACTCAAAACAATTCACTGAAGCAAAAAAAGAAATAGATCTTTCTCTTGCTCTGAGTCCTGAAACATATTCCAGCTATTATTACCTCGGAAAAATACTCAAGGAAAATAAAGATTACGGTGCTGCAGTAAAAGCATTTGAAAAAGCACAGCGTGATTCTGACTACCGCCAGAAGGCTTTGATAGAACGAGGTACATGCTTTATGCTTGTAAACCGCATGGACAATGCAATACCTGATCTGCAGAGAGCTATTGAGCAGGATAAAGACGGTACAAAACAGGATACATTATATGCACGTTATTTTCTCGCTTCATGTTATGAAAAAATCCGGAAAATAGAAAAGGCTATCGAACAATGGGAATTAATCTACAAAAAAAACCATTCGTTCCGTGATGTAACTGCAAAACTTACAGAATATAAAGATCTTCAGTCAAACGACAGCCTGAAAGATTATCTTACGAGCGGTACTGAAGAATTCTCTGAAATATGTAAGAAAACCGCACTCTCAGGACTTTCTATGTCAGCACAAAACTGTGAATCCATGAAATGGGGATGTCAGATACTTGCTATTGAGCATAAAAACGATGACTGGATGAATATGAGAAAACAGCTGTATCTTCTCCGGTTTTACCGTGAAGCGGATCCGCTTGAGGACAGTGCAATCAGAGAAACTCTTGACAAAATGAAAGAACTTAACTGTACAAAGTCTTTTATACTTGCAAGCGCAGGATTTACACGTACAGCTCTAGGTTTTGCAGAAAGCAGACCTGTAGAACTGATTGGGAAAGACAAACTCGAACAACTTCTTCAAAAGTCAGGAGCATAATGAAGATTCTCTGTGTTTCCGATCAGATTGATCCTCTTATTTACAACCAGAACGCTGTAAAGTTATTCCCTGATATAGATTTTATTCTGTGCGCAGGCGATCTTCCTATGGATTATATCGATTTTATCGTTTCGACATTTAACAAACCGACTTATTTTATTTTTGGTAATCATAATCTCACGGAATACCGTTATTATCAAAAAAATAAAGTACCTCTCCCAGCACAGTATCAGCTGGGTTCTGAAACGACGGCAATGCAGAGCGGACATGGAGCCTTTTATGCAGGTTTTCACGTTTTCAGAAACCATAAACTAGCGTTCAGAGATTCCGTAACCGGTAAAATGACACCACTTCTCATAGCAGGTGTTTCAGGTTCTCTTAAATACAATAACGGACTTAATCAATATACTGATAAACAGATGAAAAATTGTCTCCGCCGCATGATTCCGTCACTTATCTTTAACAAAATCAGGTACGGCCGCTATCTTGATATACTGCTCACACATGCATCACCACGTCATATCCATGATCAGGAGGATCCCTGTCACAAAGGTTTTGACAGTTTTAATTGGTTCATCAACAAGTTCAAACCAGCATACCTTGTACATGGCCATATACACTTATACGACATGAGGACAGAACGTATTACAAAAATCGATAAAACAACTGTGGTCAATGCGTATGCCCACTGCGTTCTCGATTTTCCGCAGGAGCCGGATAAATGAATTCAAATTTTTATGCAACCCAGACTGAAGATGATTTCTTCAGGGCACGTAACAAAGCACTGTTTAATGAAATACAACATTTTATGGCTCCCGACGAAGCATCTCTTATTTCTTTCACTGATATAAAATCACTGCTCAAACCGAAAAACGAAATTTATATGGGTATGAAAACTATTCCAGTTGCCAAAATAGTAGGCAGCGAAGGCAGATATAAGGATTTTGACAACCAGTTCTTTCCCAAAAGGAATTTTCTCAAAGAACGATGGGAACATGTCGACGAAGCTGCAATTCAGGCAATCACACTTCCTCCCATCAAAGTGTATGAACTTGCAGGCTTGTATTTTGTACGGGACGGGAATCACCGCGTTTCGGTTGCAAAGATGCGTGGTACAGAGTTCATCGATGCAGAAGTTGTCTCTCTGCAAAGCGAAATAAAACTTAAACCCACAGATACTTTGCACGGTATGATCCGGCAGATTATTTTTTATGAAAAAAGAGTCTTTTATACAGAGACAAATTTCGGTGACATAACAGACTTCTGGAGACTGGATTTTTCAACAGCCGGCCAGTATGATGTAGTTTATAATCATATTCTGACTCATAAATACTATATTAATATGAAAAGAACTGATGAAATTTCAATGGAAGATGCTATCGCATCATGGTATACAACTGTATACTCTCCGATTATCGATGTAATCAGGAAAGATCATATAATGCATTATTTTAAACATCACACAGAAAGTGATCTGTATGTCTGGATAATCAAATATTGGGATGAACTCAAAAAGAAATTTGGGAATGATTTCAAACTGAATGATGCGGTTACGTCATTCAGGAAGAAGAAACAATCCAGTTTTTTTAATAAGCTTATCAATAAATTTCAGCGTATTTTACTAAAACGAAGTATCAAAGCAAATTGATATTTTTGATTTTTAAAACTTGACGATGAAATATTTCAATGATAAAATAAAATGATGAAAATATGACAGGAGAAAAAAAACTTGTATTCTTTAGACTCTTTCACGAATGTACCTTTGATAATTTCTGCAGTGACAGGTGTTATATTATTTGTTCTGCTTATAATCGTAAAATCCCGTAATACAGCTAAACTCAGCTTTATTTTTTATGCAGCACTTTTCGTTTTAACTGCAGGAATTATCTATACTGTTGCTACATCTCATGCGATCTATCTTGCAATCACTGTTTTGGTAACAGAATTTCTCTTACTGCCTTATCTTATTATACTTGCATCAGGCAAAACCAGAAAGCGTGAAAAAAAAATAAATCAGAAAACGGTGGAAACTGAAAAGTCTTCAGCCTCGACACCTGATACGGTTTTTCTTGAACACTACGAAAAGGTGCTTTCCATAAATAAAGATTTTACCATAACAGCTGCAAATATGTTCTCGGATGAAAACAGTATGGACAAGTTTCTTGACTACTTCAACAAGAAACTTACAGTTGCTGTACAAGCGGAGGGATGCGTCATTCTTCTTGCTGATGAATTTGATAATATTCTTGCAGTTCGTTCTATGAGCGGTTCATTTCCGCCTCCATACAAACTTCCTGATGATCTTCCACATAAGCCCGTACGCGTTGAGACGAATTTTCGTTATGCACAGTTTCCTCTTTCCGATAACATATTTGGAGATGTCGCTTCTGGCGGTGAACCTGTTCTTATTCCTGATTCTACAAAAGATCCGCGTATCTATCAAAACGGGCCGGAAGATTTTCTTATGTGCGGTAGTTATATCTTTGTTCCCATAAAGATAAATGGTGAAGTCAGCGGGATTGCGTCACTTTCACGCAATCCTGGAAAAGATAAATTCACTGCACAAGACCTTGAAGAAGCTAAAATAATTACAGACGCTGCTTCAACAGCGCTAAAACCCCTTTACAGTTTTCTGGAATACAGTGAACACAGAGAGCTTACAAAAGAAGGAGATATTGCTGCTAAATTTCAAAAGGAACTTCTACCGGAAAAACTTCCCGTTATTGGGAATATATCACTCGGTTGCTGGTCTTCAGCAGCTGAAAACGTATGCGGGGATTATTACGATGTGATATTTTCCAGAAAAGAGCGGGTTTCATATGTTATGGCCGACATTGCCGGAAAAGGAATGAATTCTTTTATGGTTATGGTTATGGTCCGGGCAATGCTTCGCCTTCTTGTAAATACTCCACAAAGTGCCGGAACAATTCTTAATTGGGCAAACCGCGGTATCTGTTTGGAAAACTCTACCATAGATCATTTTGCAAGTATAGCACTTATAAACTATAACCCTCTCAATGGAGACGCTCAAATTGCAACATGTGGTATAAATCCAATTGTTTTGTATTCTGCCAAAACAAATACGATTTCAAAAATATCAGATGCAAATGAACCGCTGGGTGTTGAAAAGGAAACAGTCTATAAAGATATAAACATTAAGCTGGTTTCTGGCGATATTCTAGTAACATGTACTGACGGCTTACTTGAATCTCTTAATGAATTTGGTATACAATATTCACTTACCAGCCTGATGAAAGTTGTTGAAAAGAATCATCAACTTTCAGGGCGTGATATTGCAAATCGCGTAAAAGATGATATAAAAAAATACTGCGGCAATACACAGCAGTATGATGATCAGAGTCTTATGGTCATAAAAATCCAGGGTTAAGGAGCTTCTGTATGGAACTTAAAATAAGGAAAAACGGAGATGTATACATCATCGATGTCAATGGTGAAATGGATCTTTACAACTCCTACAAGCTGAAAGAGCTTGTTATGAAGATGCTCGAAAAAAATGTAAAAGTTTTCATTATCAACCTTGAACAGGTAGACTACATTGATTCATCCGGAATCGGTGCATTAATTTATATCTGTTCTACAATCAAAAAAATGAACCTGAAGCTTTCAATTGCAAATATTCATGGTTCTGTAAAAAAGGTTATTGAGCTCACAAAGCTTATGGGGTATTTTCCGATTTCCAACAGTGTTGAAGAAGCTCTTCTAATGGTTAAGGAGTAAGAGTTTTATCGGCTGTTTGCAACATTTTTCTACATTAGGAGTTTTATAATTATGGAGCAGGATGAAATTAAAGAACTGCGCTCAGATGATAATGATCCGTTGTTTGATAAAACCAATATGCTTTGTAAAACATTCCCGTCTGACTTTCGTCAGATACGGTATTTTACTTTGCTGATTGTTCAGTCGGCACCGAATGAAATTAAGGAACTTAACCTTCTTGAACAGCAAATAAGTGAAGTCATTAAAAATGCTGTCAAGCATGGAAATCATTGCGATATAAACAAGAAAGTTATTGTGTGGTATTCTTTCAGTCCAACTCACGCACATCTTATTGTACAGGATGAAGGAGAAGGCTTTAAGGATCTTGAGAAGTGGAATGACTTCAATCGTAAACGTCTTGAATGTCTGCATAAACAGAATTTCGAAGAACTTACGAATTATGTTTCATTCCGAACAAAACAAAGTGATGAACAGGACGGTGGTAATGCGCTTTTTGCAGCACTTGAATACTGGAACGGCGGATTCGTCTACAATGGTAAACGTAACGGTGTAGCAATGCTCAAAAAATTTCAGCAGAAACGGCATGGTGTTTATACCGACGGGGAATAGTAAGTAAAAATATATTTTTACTTATTTATGTTTTTCTGAGTGTGTGAAGTCATGTTTTCTTCTTGAAAAGTTTGACAATTTTTTATATCTTTTATGTAAGTATGCTTGTATTATAAAATCGGGGATGTTCCGGTTTCGACGGATACGGGAAAGCTTGTACTGCAGGTAAGGTCCGCAGGTCCTTTAAACGTGCGAAAACTTATAACTGCCAAACGTGATGAGGACTACGAGTCCGAAGACGAACAGTTAGCTCTCGCTGCGTAAGCAGCGGCTTAAAGAGCCGGAAACCTGGTTGCACCGCTTTGAGCGGCCGGGATTTTCTGTTACAAACCAGAGCTTGCTGCGCATAGTGTCCGGTATATGCACGGGACTTTTTATCGGAATACGGAGCAGATGCTTTCTATGCTGCTACCTGCTCCCGACAATTACCTCGCACAGATAAACCTGTAGATGTACCTGTTTTACGTATTCGGACGGGGGTTCAATTCCCCCCATCTCCATAGCCTGTTTCCTTACAATGTAATGAAATAGGCTATTTTTATTATACTATGTTACCAAAATGATACCAAAGGCTGCAAAGTGCGTTCCGATATAGAGCCGTATAGGTTGTTTCTTAGAACATTACCAAGCGGGAAACACGCTTACTACTACCGATTCCGTGATGAAAACGGAGTCTGCTCTACCCCACATTCTACCCATACAGACAATCTTGCAAAAGCAAAGCGTATCTGTCAAAAATTATACAGCGAAGGAAAATTCACAACAATGCAAATATTCTCTTTAAAAAATATACTGCCGGATTTTTCGACGACGACAGTCAATATATCCAGTGGAAAAAAGTAAATGGAACCCCGATAAAACCTAACATGCTGAAAAGTTATCGGGAAAAACTTGCGTTTCAGATTTTACCGTTCTTTACGTAACAGCTTCATTTCTTATCTTACGGCATGTAACGTTCCCGACAAAAAAATACAGGCAACAGTTGGACATGAAGACGAAGATATAACAGACAGGTATACTATCTGGTCTCATGACATGTTTACAGAGGTATATGATGCTCAAAAAAAGTAATATACCGATATTATAAAGGATGGAGTAATTGAAAATGGAAAAACAGACAGTAATTGACGGAACCACAGATTCAATAGCAGATGCAAAACGGACCGCCCCTGTTTTAATGCAGGGAAATACCGGTATAAAATCATTTACCCAGCTGTTTGACAACTCAAAACTCGAAGATGTAGAAGCCGGCGTCCGTGAGCTAAACTCCATGTCTGATAAATGCTGGTTACTCTCCGCTCTGGTAATTTATGCCGTTATTTACGACGAAAACATGTATTCCTGCTGCAATAACGCCGAATCCGAACACTTTTGTTGCGTCAGCGTCCCATTCCGAATCGGTGAACAATTAACCGATCTGTTTTACAATCTTCAGGATTATTTCTTTCCTTGTATTTTCTCTCTGCTTATTCCGGGAAATAAACATAAATCACTGTATAAATAATGGAAATCGCTGCTATCGCCGGAGTGTGTGGATCCTCAATTAATACGGCAGATTTATCAACGAGCCGGAAATGTGTTCCCTGTGGCCCACCCTGCCTGATTTTCTGTATACAGACGTCCATGCGCCGGGCTCTCCTGCGATATGGCAGGGTACCATGATACGATACCGTTTTTGATGGTACCGACTTCGGTAAAATGTCCGCTGTCGCCGAGCTGACGCAGAAAACGTGTTGCAATACTTGCGCCGTCAAGTTCGCAGTTGAATTTACAGTCATTCCAGTGCGGATTAAATGCTTCATACCGTTTTACTCCACAGTTAATCGGCTGTTTGTTACCGATCCTGTTCGTGTCCTGCGACCACTTCCACGTTTCGTTAAGCTGTTGTGCTGTCAATAATTTACCTGTCCAATATTCCGCCGCGAGCCCATCACAGCGGAACAGGCATCCGGAAGACTGGATAACCGGCAGGCATTTCCTGTCATTCTGTTTAATGTGTTCCCTTCTATCACCTCTTAAATCCTAAATCTGCAAGATAAGTCATGTTTTTTTGTGCAGGAATTGTAACAACACTGTCTTTATATTCATCTGTAGAGAACAGACTGCTGTTTTCATCGTACATAGACAGCTTGTTCCGGATTACATCAACCAGAATAGTTATTTCTGCATCCGCCCACTGCTCTACCATGCTGTGCACATCATTACAAACAGTATTCCATTTCGGGTACGATTCTCCACAGGTCAGATTACCGATCCGAAAAAGAACGTATTTAGTCTTTATTTTGTATTCGATGTCTGATATAGAGCCGCTTTTTTCAGCAGTTGAGAACTTTTTCCGGAGATTATTATCTTCAATCCGTTGAAACAGTTCATCGAAAATAAACTGAAAGATTTCCTGTGACGGAAAGGAACATTTTAAATACTTTGAAAAGATGAAAGTGATTTTATCGTCAAGGTCGCGTATAACGCGTTTCATGTCAGCGGCACCGCGTGAATCTATTGCAAGTGCCTGATTGTATAAGCTGTTCTGTAAATCCCGGTCATGTAATTCAGTCTGTCTTAACTGTGCAATCTTTGTATCAACAAGATTATTGATACCGAAAGATTTGTTACCGGCTTTTATGGTAAATCCCCGCTTTATTGCGAGAATGAAAAGAAGGACTGCAATAATTACTGTTACTGTTGCTCCGATTATCCAGCCATATAGTGGTACTGTTGAAAGATACTGCCTTTAGGTAATGTTCTCCTGTTTTCAGTATTATATAAATGAAAAATAAATTTTACAATACTAAACTTCCGAACCGTTCTCGTTATGTGAGTGTCCGTTTATTATTTCATTCATAGAGTGTGCATTTACTGCTGCAGATGATTATTAAAAATAATATGAATTATTTGTGCTTTTTCATATCCGTGCGCAGGAAACGGAAAACCCGTGGTATTCTTGGTACCCATAGATATTAAGACTATATGTACATATACTTGTTTTGCCAATACTGATTTTATGAGAAATTGGAGAAAAAATCAATCAAATTTCCTTTCATTCTGAATGTAAGGTGTTATAATATTCTTAATACAAGGTTTCCTTTGTAAGCCTGTTTCAGGAGGCTCGATGGAACCGAAGTTCTGTAGCCTGTTTCGGCGGCACAGGACTTTTTTATTTTTCCGTACACTGTTGACGCTTGTAATAGAGCGCAGTGGGAAAAATATGCACAAATAAGCAGCATATGCGGATCAGAATAGATTGTATGGTACACTGCTTAATTTTCGGTATTACAGGCAGATATAGAAATAACTAGCATCTTATACTGACAAAATTATAAGACTAAAATAGTTATAAAGAACTGTCTAAATGTTGTTAGTTGGACACCGTGCGCCATGAAAAGCTGGCGATGAATATAAATTTTCCAGTTGGTTAAAATCCAACGCAGGTAAAGGCCAACCACCCGCCTGTTACCAAAAGATGCACCGTCAAGGGTAACCGAGCCGGTGAAGCCATCAGGAGGGAATAATCAGACCGCAACGCAAGTGAAGGTATTGAGCTCCGTAAAACTATAA
>Ga0172378_10000574_pt1 | contig 32401 bp, 22 predicted proteins | sample GrowelOW332metaG_FD_119755 | JGI IMG/M metagenome (GOLD analysis project Ga0172378, IMG submission 119755) | Groundwater microbial communities from an aquifer near a municipal landfill in Southern Ontario, Canada - Pumphouse #3_1 metaG | ecosystem: Environmental > Aquatic > Deep subsurface >...
GTATAATAATAAAAGAATAAAATTGAGATTAAAAGGAATGAGCCCGGTACAATACCGAGCTCACTACTATAGAAATTATAACAATTAATGTTATTTAACGTCCAACTTTTCGGGGTCACCTCATAAAAGCTCATCCTTTTTTTTATCTTCAATAAACACCTAATCAAAGATGTTGAATTCCATTATCTTGCGGTCTATTACATTCCTACCCACATCCATTAAGTAGAGAGTCGTTTATTTTTTTTGGTGACGCGTCATTCTATACGCTTTATTAGGGAACACAAACACAGGGAAAGTAGCACCCACAGCCAATAAAAAGATAACAGAACAAGTCACCATGAAATTAGCAAAAAACTTCTCCATATAATAGGCAGAGACTATCTCATCATTTATATTTTGCACAAATAAAATCATAGAGAAAATACTGTTATAAGCAAATTTACCAGGAATCATAGGTAACAAGGCGGGTATATACAACACCGTTGCCGGACAATAGCTAATACGTCCTAATGGCAGACTAGTAAAGCCAATCAAGATACCAGCACATAAAGAAGCGGTAGCTATATCAAAAGCAAAAGTACCCATGAGTAGTGTACGCAAAGCATGTCCAATAGCAGCAAGAATAGCAATATAGAGAAAAGCACGACGAGGGGGATTAGAAATAGCGCCAAAGCCACAACCAGCTATGGCAGCAAAAAAACCATCTATAAGTAACATCTGTATTATTTTTTAGTGTGAAACGTTGCATTTAAAAAGAGATAAAGCTATCTAGAATAAACTATTTTGGAATATCATCAATGTGCCTCCCAATCCTACGGCAATACAAAGTATCATCAACGCACAATTGATTAAACGAGTAACCCCCATCAACGTATATCCCTCAATAATATCAATCACTCCATTGACCAACGGAACACCTGGGATAAGAAACAAAACACTAGTAGCCATCGCTATTTCGCTAGTGGTATCTAAGAAGAAAGAACTAGCAGCAATAAAGGAGGCCGTAAAAGCAGAAGCTATAAAAGTTAGGTGATTATTACAATGCCAACGCGTCATACATTGTTTTAGATAAAAGCCAGAAGCAGTAGCTACAAAAACAATAATCATGGCCACTATATCTCCTCCAAACAATTTACAAAAAGAAAGATTAGCCAACGAAGCAAGAATCAGTATAAATAAGGGATGCAACAAAGGAGCAGCCAATGCCTCATCATACTTCTTTTTCACTTCGTCTAGGGTAAGATGATTGTCTAACGCCTCCCAACTAAGAGCACTCAACGAAGCATTATGGATGAAGAGAATAGGCTGATGCTGAATCTCTACCAGCTCACTATGCACCCTATTAGCCTCATGATCGTACACAGAGATAGTTAGCGTACGTTGAAACAACGATACAGCTACATCGATATCAAAGGACTCACTTAAACGTTTTGTATTGCGTACCACTCGAGAAGTATGTACTCCACATCCCATTTGATGCGAAGCATATTTACCTAAAAATTTAGCTACGGCTGTAAACCGTTCTTTTTTATCCATCTATTTTCTATATAATCGTACATTATTACACTCTTTTATCTATTTTAATACCTAAAAAAGCGAAAATATACGGTTTTTCCTTTCAAAGTGCAAAGATACACTTTTTTCAGCAATCGACCTACAAAGGTTTATGCTTTATAGTAATAAAAAAAAGTTCCCCCATTGTTTCACAACAACAAGAGAACTATCACTTCGTAATTAATCTATTTGTACGTATAAATCCTATGCTGCAAATATCCAGCTTTTAAACGGTTACCACAATCACTATAGCTAGCTATTTAAGAAGAAATAGGTACCAAAAGATAGGTAGTAGAGCTTATATATCAAATTTCTTTTTGTAGATTTGTAGCAGAAGCAGTATCAAAAAACAGTTAGTAATATGAATGCAAACAAAATTCCCTTTACCCCTGGAATGCAATTAGCAGAATTAATAGATATTAATTATAAATTATTACCTATTCTATCGCAACTTAAATTCAATCTCGGATTGGGTAATGCAAGTGTAGCAGATGCCTGTTCATTAAAGGGCGTTTCTATTGAAACCTTCTTGCTTATCTGCAATGTCTACACCTACCCCAGTTATAAGGTATCCAAAAAACAAATTCAAGAGGTTTATCTACCAGATGTTATTTTGTTCTTACAATCCTCGCACACCTATTACAGTTCCCAATTAATACCCATGCTACGCGAAAAGATTGGACAATTAGTAGAGAATTGTTCCGTTAAACAAAAAACAGTGCTCACCAACTTTTTTGAGAATTACAGCAAAGAAGTGGATAAACATTTCAAATATGAAGAAAGCTCTGTTTTTCCCTATATCCACAAGCTCTTAGAGCATCAGAAAAAAGGAAAATATTCCATTGAAAGATTTGAGCACAACCATGGAAACATAGAAGATAAGCTGAACGACTTAAAGAGTATTATTATGAAGTATCTCCCGCATAACGCCAATGAGTCTATACAATATAGCACTTTATATAGCATCTATGAGCTACACGAAAACCTCGAGAAGCATACCTTTATAGAGAATAATATTCTAGTACCAGCTGTCGCTAATCTTGAACACGAATGAAAAAAATCTATACCATAGCACTCGTCGAGCCATCTGATATAGTCAGCGAAGGAATAAAAAGTATCTTGATGAAAAACAAATCATTTAAGGTGATTTACGAATCCTCCGATTTCACACAATGTATAGATCGATTGCCATTACTCTCACCAGATATTATCTTAATCAATCCCAAGACCATTCATCAAAAAGAGAATATACAGATTAGGAACAGCTCCTCTCATCTACACAACACCCTTCTTATTGCTTTAGTGTACGATCTTTTCAAAGAGAGCTTACTACAACAGTTTGATGGAACCATCTCTATCTACGATAATGCAACAGAGCTAATTGCTACCATTGATAAAGCCATTGAACAAACAAAGAAAGAAGAGCAGACCCCTGACTTTAGTTATGACCTATCGGAAAGAGAGATAGAGATTTTAACGCTTGTGGCAAAAGGGATGACCAACAAAGAAATAGCCAATCAATTAAACCTATCTATCTACACCGTGATGTCGCATCGCAAAAATATTTCTAAAAAGACGGGCATTAAAACCGTTTCGGGACTTACCGTATATGCCATCATCAATAACTGGATACAAGTTTCTTAAAGCTACCAATTAGTAAGGAGAGGCTCTCTATAAATAGCTAGAAATAGCTATTTCCGGTAGATTAGAAAAGAACTATCTTTGTAGTATAATCTTTTGCTGAACGTTCAATCAGCATTGCAAGGTAATAAAAGTAAATAAATTTTTCATGCAGCTGCCCAATATTGCGTCATACAATATTGGGCATTTTTTGTGTACAGAAATAAGCTAACGACTTATAGGGATAAAAACGGTATTTATCCCTCTTTTTGGCGATTGATAGGGCTATACCAAGGGCGTATCTTTGCAATCACAAATAAAAAGTTATGATTTGCATGCAAAAGCACCTCTATTATACCGCTCATAGTCGCTTAAAAAAGCTGCTTCTTTTAACTCTTGTTACACTACTTATTCCAGTTATAAGTAGTGCAAAAGAGCTACAAAAGAGCCCTATTAATCTCGCTGGAAAAATAATAGATGCCACCACACAAAAGCCACTTCCCTATAGTACTATAGTACTAAAAAGAACAGAGCTGTTTATTAAGGGAAGTATTGCAAAAAAAGATGGCAGCTTTCTTTTTACACAACTAAAAAAGGGTAGCTATCGCATACAAATCAGTTTTTTAGGCTATAGCACCCTAACAAAACAGATCAATCTAGAAAAAGATACCATTGCAAATTTTGCCTTACTACCAACCATCCAAGAGCTCAAGGGCGTGGTGGTCACCGCAACAGAAAACCGTGGATTAACCACCTCTTCAACTATTGGCTCCTCAGCCATGAATCATTTGCAGCCCAGTAGCTTTTCAGATATTCTAGCACTCTTACCAGGAAATACCACACAACTACCTAATCTTACTGCTGCCAATGTTATCCGATTACGAGAGGTTGGCGTTTCTAGTAGTGACTATGCAGTAAGTGCAATGGGTACACAATTTGTGATGGATGGCCATGCCATTAACACCGATGCTAATATGCAATATGTAGCACAAGGAGGAACGCAACAAGATGACTCCAGAAACACAACAAATTATGGCGTAGATATGCGAAGCATTTCTACCGATAATATAGAAAAGGTTGAAGTAATACGTGGAATTCCCTCCGTTAGCTATGGAGAGCTGACAAGTGGCGTGGTACAAATTACTAGAAAGCTAGAAGCTACACCATTTGAAGTTCGATTAAAGGCTGATCAATATGGTAAACTTGTGCATATCAGCAAAGGTTTTACATGGTCGGAGGGGAAAAACACCATCAGTGCAGATATTGGCATACTCGATTCGCGTGCAGACCCTCGTAATAAATATGAAAATTATAAACGCCTCAGCAGCTCACTGCGCTATAAAAGGAAATGGGAGGTAGCAAAAGGAACCCTACAACTTCGCTCCTCTTTTGATTACACCACAACCGTAGATGTTGAGAAAAGCGATCTCGATTTGCAACGTCTGCAGGAGGATGATTACAAATCAGCTTATCAATCACTACGCTCAAGTAATCGTATACAATGGTTTTCTGGAGGTAATAGCTGGTTACAGAAAATAGATTTTAAAAGTAGTGTAAGCTACTCGCACGATAAGATAACACGCAATAAATTTGTACAACTAGATAGAGATTATGCCATCCCCTATCATACCGAAGCTGGCGTATACGATGCTGAAATTTTACCCTATAAATATGTAAGTCATTTGGTCGTAGATGGAAAACCATTTACCGCACAAACACAGCTAGAGATACAGGGAAGCATTGGTACTAACAGTATAAAAAACAGTTGGAAAGTAGGAGCAGAATGGAGATACAGTAAGAATTTTGGAAAGGGACAAGTGTACGATGTGAAACGCCCTATCAACCCCTCTACCTCCCTCCGTCCACGCAGCTACAACAGTATACCGGGAAAAAGTGTAGGGTCGTTTTATATGGAAAACAAGCTCAATACAACCCTATGCAATCATCGTTTAATACTCTCCTTAGGATTACGGGGCAATAGCCTATTAAATGTAAATGAAAACTATAACTTACATGGTAAAGTCTATATTGACCCACGGGTAAACCTGCAATGGCAACTACCGACACTTACAGTAGCCTCCAAACCTTTGCAAACAAGTATTACCATTGGGGTGGGAAAACTAACCATGATGCCATCTATTAGTCAGTTATATCCAGCAACAAAATATTACGACTTCCTACAACTCAATTATTACCATGAGAACCCACTCTATCGGCGTATCAATCAAAAGAGCTATGCCCTCAACACAACACCGTATGACATACAGCCTACAACAAATCAAAAAATGGAAGTACGATTAAATCTGAATTATAGAAAAGGGGGACTAGCCATTACCTATTTTCAAGAAAAGATGACAGATGGGTTTAGATATATGAATCAAGTGGCTGTTTTTTCCTATAAGAAATATGATACATCTAGTATAAATAGTCAAACCTTAACCGATCGTCCCGCACTCGAAGATTTAGCCTATACAAATACCGCTATTCTTGGTGGATTTGGAAAGTTAGTCAACGGATCGGAGATACGAAAAAAAGGCATTGAATTTCAAGGATTCACACCGCGTTTTAGCAGCTTGCATACACGCATCACATTAACAGGGGCATGGCTATCCACCACCTATAAGAACAGTCAACCCATGTACGATTTTACCGCATCGCAAGTTATTCTTGGAACGAGTGTAAACGATAAGTATGTGGGCAAATATAACTGGTCGGATGGTTCCGAAAAGCAACAATTAAACACCAACTTTATTGTTGACACCTATTTTAAAAGCATTGGTCTAAACCTATCCAGCACTTTTGAGTGCATTTGGTTTAGCAGTACTCAACGCCTCTATAAAGATGGCTACCCTATCTCGTATATCGATAATAAGGGTCAAACACATCCCTATACGAGTGCAAGTGAGAAAGATGCCTATCTCCAATGGCTAGTAAAACAGTATGACAGCTCACTCTTTAGTAAAAATAAAGAGCCTTTTTATGGCTATATCAACCTAAAAGCATCTAAAGATTTTGGTAAAAAAATGCAGGTCTCTCTCTTTGTAGACCGTATTCTAGATTATCTACCCTCCTATACATCGGGGTCGTATACCGTGCGAAGAACCTCCAATCCCTATTTTGGAATGGAGATGAAACTAAAGTTTTAATATAAAAAAGAATAAAATGAACAACGTAAAAAATTTAATGGTAATAGCACTTCTATTACTCAGTAGTGTAACAGGTTTTACATCGTGCAACGACGATGATAATGTTGAACTGAACTATGTAGATATCGGACTTGTTTGTACTCCTCCCGATAATTTGGAAGGCGTAAAGATGAATAAGATAATTATTCAACTAACTGACAAGACCACCATGCAAACCAGAGATATTGCATTTAACGATACAATTGACAGCAGTGTTCACTTCAATGTAAAAAAAGGATTATACGATCTATCGCTCACAGCCAACATCACCTACCAAACAGATGGCCACGAAAAGACAGGACAAATATGTGGTACACTACAATCCATTGAAGTTATCCAACAAAAAACAACACTAGATATCTCTACCTACTTATACGAAGTACAACATAACTTTGTACTAGCAGAAATATTCTTCCGAGGTTCACTTACACCAGAGGGGAAAAGCTATAGTGCAGATAAATATTTTAGACTCTACAATAACAGTTCTGAGGCCTTAGATGCACAGGGCTTAGCCATTGCAGAGAGTGAGTTCTCCTCAACAACAAAGCGAGAATACACACCAAACATCATCGATTCAGACATGGCTATTGGAGCACTCTACATGATACCAAGAGGAACACCTATATGGGTAGAACCAGGTGGTAGTCTTCTCCTTGTAGATGTAGCAAAAGACCATACAGAAGCAAACAGCAACTCTTTTGACGAAAGAGAAGCCGATTTTGAGTGGTACGATGATAATCCATATTATCCCGATGTAGACACAGAGACGCCCAACTTAGTCAAGCTCTATTGCTACACGCTCAGCATTTGGACCCCACATTCTCGGGGATATAAATCGTATGCACTTGCACAGATTCCAGCTTCTGTAACTCCCGAGAATTATGTAGAAAATTATAAATATAACTATTCCTACGAATTTGTTAACGGCGATTTTCACCGTACCATGAATCAAGAGAGTTATCGATTACCCAATTCGTGGATAGTAGATGCTGTAAATCTAAGTGTTGAATCTGAATTTCAATGGATACCTATTCACCCATCACTGGATAAGAGCTATACCTATTGTGGCAAAATAAATGATTCTAAAACAACTTATGGAATGAGTGTACGTAGAAAAACATTACCCAATAATTTCTTACAAGACACCAACAATTCAGCTATCGATTTTTTACCAGAACAAATAGCAGATCCCTACTTTAAATTTCACAACTAATGTATAAAAAACCCACCATAAAGCATCAATTACTGGTACAAGTAATCAGCTGTATAGGATGCCTCTTTCTTTTATCCATCATAGAGGTAAAAGCGGAAAGCAATGTAATAGAGAAAACCAAACAACGTTCTTCTCTCTCCAATCTATATCTTCATTCTTTTTACAACAATGCAGCTTTACGTTTTTATCAATACGATTTTTCCTATGGACAACTTGCCGTAAAGAGCTCCTTTCAACACGATAAAGAACCAGTAGTGATGCAATATGGTAGCGGTTTTTTACTACATTCCCTACACACAGAAGGATATAAGATACTCCCTAATCAACGTAAGATATGGGGATATGCCACCTATAAGAGAGAAACCACCTATGCCATACAGGGGACAGAAAGTTCAGACTATGCCATGCTACGCCCCTATGTGATTGCCGATAGTGTAGGAGGAGATATGCAACAAGAGGAATATTTGTTTTCGGGTGGCTACGCGCAACAGTTTGGACCATATACTTTTGCCGTTCAAATGGGATACAGAGCTCTTATAGCCTATCGAGAGGTAGACCCACGCCCAAAAAACACAGTGGGACAGCTCCAGCTTCAGATAGCTGGAACTCTTCAGCTAGGAGCACATCACCTACTAGGCGGCTCCATAGGTCTAGAGAAATACAACCAAGATAATAGTTTGAAATTTTATGATGATTTAAAAACAATTCCCCTTTATCATATGACAGGTCTAGGGATGGACTATGCTCGTTTTGCTGGCAACAACAACAACCATTCCACCCAAGGATACACCTATACCACCCAATTATCCATCCAACCACACCATGCAAATGGATGGGGAGGAAAGCTAGAGTGGCAACAGGCCTCCTTAGAAAAAGTTTTAAACAATTCTAATAACTTGCCACTACATACACTCTCTAAACATCACACCACAGCAACCATCTTCTATCAACACAAAGGGGCAAAGAGAGAATGGTCTACCCAATGGGTGGGACATTACCGTAAGCATACAGGGAAAGAGAATGTATTTGGAGACCCTTCGAGTGCATCCTATCCACTAATTGCTACGGACAAGATGTATGGTCTAAAAAAAACCGATTTAGAATGGTCTTTTCTCTTTACACAAAAAGGAAGAAAGAAAGCGATTTATGCCATACAGCCCTATGTTCGCTACGAGAACATATCGGAACACTACCCATCGCCATTTCGAAAATCAGCTTATAAAAATGCAGAAGTGGGCATTACCGCCCAAGTTCAAAAATCATTTCAAAAAGGATTGTTGCAGTGTGTAGCACATTTCTCACAGCGGAAAAACATAACACAGACCTTCGTTATTGAAGACCTCTCCCCTACCAATTTTCGCTATTCTTGGCTATCGCATAATTTCCAAACAGCTACTGGCTCAAAAACACAAGTAGAACTATCTACACGCTACGATTGGCTAATAGGGCATAAACAACAAACTTTTTACCTTAAAGCAACATATAAACAGGGATGGTACATCGAACAAATAAAAACAAGTAATTACTCCCTTCATTTAGGTATAACCATTTAATAAAAAAAAAACATATGAAAAAAACATTCTTGGCAGTAGCAACACTTTCTGCCATCCTAGCATTAAGCGGTTGTCACTCCACAACAAAAAAACAGAAAGAAGAAACTATTGTTAGTACACCATCACAACCCTATTCTTCTGCTCTTTTGGTAGACGATGTACTCAGTAAAACCGATGCCTTTATAGATAAAATTATCTATATCAAAGGTACAGTAGCACATATTTGTTCACATGGTGGCACCAAGATTTTTCTAATGGGCAGTAACGACCAACACGTTATCCGAGTAGAAGCTGGTACCTTAGGTAGCTTTCCAAAAGAGGTGGCCAACCATTACATCTATCTAAAAGGACGCTTTAAAGAAACACGTATAGACGAAGCTTATCTACAGAATTGGGAGAAAACCATTGCGCAACAGACAGAGGATAAACATGGAGATGAGGAGAGTGGTTGTGCCTCTGAAAAAGCAGCACGAAAAGAAAAGGGCAACACAAGCATAGACCGCATTACTGATTTTCGAAAACGAATAGCAGCAGAGAAACTAAAAACAGGAAAAAACTATCTGTCCTTCTACTACTTAGTAGCAGAACAATATGAACAAGAAAAGTAAGAAAACGATGGAACCAATCATTCAATGTAAAAATCTAACGCATTACTATGGTAAGCGGTTAATCTATAAAGACCTTAACTTTAGCGTACCTCAGGGACGTATATTAGGACTACTAGGTAAAAATGGAACAGGAAAAACCACCACTATTAACATCTTGAGTGGCTACCTTCAACCACAAGCGGGAGAGTGTAAAATATTTGGAGAAGACATCACCAAGATGTCACCCATTATGCGCAAAGAAATAGGCTTGCTCATTGAGGGACATGTGCAATATCAATTTATGAACCTACAAGAAATTGAACGTTTCTATGCAGCTTTCTATCCAGGAAAATGGAAAAAAGAGGCCTACTATGCATTGCTGGAAAAATTAAAAGTAGCACCTAAACAACGTATCTCACGAATGTCGTGCGGACAGCGCTCACAAGTTGCATTAGGACTTATTTTAGCACAAGATCCCTCGTTGCTTATTCTAGATGATTTCTCGTTAGGATTAGACCCAGGCTATCGCAGACTCTTTGTGGATTATCTCCGGGAATATGCAACAGCAGAGAATAAGACCGTCTTTTTAACCTCACATATTATTCAAGACATGGAGCGATTAGTAGACGATTGTATCCTCATGGATTATGGAAAGATCTTATTACAAATGCCCGTAGATGAGCTTCTACAAACAATAAGGCGCTATACCATGCATATTCCAGAGCAACAAGGGATACCTCAAATAGCACATCACTCTTTATATCATCCCAATGTACTGGGTAATACACTCGAATTCTTTTCCTTTTTATCCCTAAAAGAGGTACAACAAGAACTCACCAAACAAAACTATTATTTCACCCATTTAAAAGCTGAAAAAGTAGGGCTAGAAGATGCTTTTATTGGACTAACAGGTAAATATTAATCACATCCTACTAACTTAACGATATACAACTATGATTCAAGCTCTATTTTACAAAGAATGGATTAAAACAAGATGGTTTTTATTAGTTGCTCTACTCACTATTATAGGAGTAACAGGCTACTGCATACTACGGGTTTACAGAGCTGGAGAGCTCAATGGCATGGACCATCTTTGGCTCGTTATGCTCACCAGAGGCGTAACCTTTGTGGAGCTTCTGCAATATCTACCACTAGCAATTGGTGGTCTACTGGCACTCGTTCAATTTGTGCCCGAGATGCAAAAGAGTTGCCTAAAGCTAACGCTACACCTGCCCCACTCGGCTTTAGCAACAACCTATAGTATGTTGTTATGGGGCACACTTTTTCTCACACTCTGTTTTTGTATAAGCAGTGGATTACTTTATGGCTATCTACATACCGTTTTTACAACGGAGTTATGGCAACAGTCGTTGTTTACCACTTTCCCTTGGTTTCTTGCAGGCTATATGGCCTATTTCTTGACCAGTGCTATTTGCCTAGAGCCAACCTGGAAACGCCGTATTGGCTATTGCATGATGAGTTTAGTACTACTCCACCTCTTTTTCCTAAACCATACAGCGCAGGCTTATAATCCGCTTCTGCCTTTTCTTATACTTTTAACACTTCTTACAGCTACCTTTCCTTGGCTCTCTGTTCTTCGTTTTAAAGCTGGATGTCAAGATTAATAACACACATTAGATTATGAAATATATTAGCAAACTTTTTTTAGCTCTAACTCTTCTGTTCCTAGCACTATGGCAGCTGCCTTGGGCCTATAATTTTATGACAAAAGAGAAACCAAAACATTCCTTCACCCTATTTAGTCCACTTTTAAAAAACTTCATCTCTAACAAGGTAGATGAAGCGGGTAATCTATACAGCACCGATGGAGAGAACAACTACACCAAGGCAGAAACAGACAGCCTACTGCCCTTTTTTCACTATAGACAATTGATACAAGATGGTCGTTTTCCAGATGCAGTGGGTACACAAAAAATCAGTCCACGCCATGTACAACAAACAAATTTCATCTTTCGATCGCACCCAACAGATGTCAACGGACCCAATTTAGCACTATATGCACTCCTTGAATCGAAATCGGGACGCGTCAATCTAGAGATGCCAAGCGATCTGTTTCGTACTACAGCAACAGGTATTACCTTTATAGATATGAAAAGTAATACTATTAACCAGAAAAAGAGTGAAGAGTTTACTGCTTTACTAGAGAAAAAGGGTTGTCAATTTCCGCTCTCGCGTATCAACGGCAATGGTACCAACCGTAAAGAGTACGATAATGGATATTTACTCGTGGATAAACAACAGCAACTCTTTCAACTAAAAATGGTAGCTGGCCATCCATTTGTGCGAAAAATAGAGGTACCAGGTTCGATTGAACTGGATGCCATGTTTATTACCGAATTTAGAAATCGTTCGATGCTTGCTTTTGTAACCGACAAACAGGAACAGTTCTACGTTATAACCCTACCAGATTATGAAATGAGAAAAATTCAGATTCCAGGTTTTAATGCACATAAACAGCAAATAACCATTATTGGAAATCTTTACGCATGGACCATTCATGTGAAAGATGCATTAGGTAGCTACTATTACGGTGTAGATGCAAACAACTATCAGTTATATAAACAACTACGCCAGACAGAGAAAAAAAAGAAAAAAATGTGGGGCATACATTTTACGAGTAATCTAGACAACTACATGAAAATTCGCTAACCATACGGAACCACCATCTCATTTATCTCCATCACAGGAACACAACTGAACAGACCGGTAGAAAAGGCATACAGACTTTTGTTCAAATCTACTTCAACTACATCATGCTTGTACCACTATTGTCATATAAACTAGCAGTAATGGTGCATATATTCCTGTTTTTTACATATATTTGCAGAACAGAATTTTATTTATAATCATTAAAATGAATAGGGTATGAACATGAACAAAAGTGCTACAATCGTTTTGGGAACAATACTTCTTTTAGTCATTGGTTTCTTTACTTTTTATAGTATTGATAGAGTAGACTCCGGACGAACAGGCGTAATGGTGAATTTGGCAGGAAACGATAGAGGTATTGACGATGCAAAAGTGGAAACAGGATGGGTGGTTTATAACCGTTTTATGAAGCAACTATTTGAATATCCTGCCTATGTGCAAATTGTAGATTATGCACCATTTGAGATTCAAGATAAAAAGGGTACTATTTTCAAGGCAGATCCAACCATTGAATACTACATTGAACGCGAAAGAGCTAAAGAGGTATTCCTTCGTTACCGAAAAGATATTGCTTCACTAGAGCGAACAGCTATTTTGACGGAGGTAAAAAATGCATACAAAGATATTTCTGGGATGTATGACACCGATAGTTTAATTAACTTCCGTCCTCAATTTGAAAAAGAAGTAGAAGATTTATTACGCACAAGACTGGGTGAAAAAGGATTTACATTTAGTAATATCCAATCATCGGTTAAGCCAAATGCTATTCTACAAACAGCTATTGATGCTAAAAATACAGCCATTCAAAATGCTTTACGCGTGGAGAATGAAAAGAAAGCTGCTATTGCAGAAGCGGATAAAGATAGAGAAACAGCACGTGGTAAAGCAGATGCTAATAGATTATTAGAAAATTCTATTACACCACAATTACTACAATTAAAAGCGATTGAAAAATGGAATGGAACCATGCCACTTTCTGTAGGTAGTAACGCTTCACTTCCATTTCTTAGTCTAAAGAAATAGAAACAGCTATAAGCTACATTTTATTTCAGAATAACAAAAAGAGAACAGACACTTATAGCTGTTCTCTTTTTTTTGTTCTACACCATTTGTAGGCAAAAGATGCTACAATTTTATCTGGTAGTCATGGTGAACCATATTGGTAGTCACGGTGAACCGTATTGGTAGTCACGACTACCAGGTTAAAAGAAAGCCTGTTTATTTGGTAACAACAGCATCTCATGCTGCTAAACAATAGCGTTTAGCATCACCAACAGAAGAGCTGTTTTAAGGAGTTTTCTCTAAGGAAAGGGGACTATCGTTTGTTCCATAAATCGGGGGTAAAGACGAGTAAGACAGAGAAAATCTCTAAACGACCAATGAGCATCAAAGCAGCTAACCACCATTTGGCTAGGTCGGGTAAAGCAGCCCAAGAATGAGAGGGACCAAAGGTGCCTAATCCTGGACCAACACCACCCATACTAGAGGCAACAATACCAAAGGAAGCATCAAAATCGACGCCCATGGCCACCATGGCCAACCAACTAACAGCTACTATAAGCACATAGATAAAGGTAAAAGCCAACATGGTTGATTTCTGCTGATGGGTGAGTACTTGCTTGTTAATACGTACAGGTAAAACAGCATTAGGATGAACAATCTGTCTAAACTCATTATGCGCTATCTTGCCCAGCGTAATTAAACGAATGGTTTTCATCGCACCTGTAGTGGAACCTGCACAAGCACCCATGAACATAATGAAGCTCATCAAGGTCCATAGAAAGGGAATCCAAAGCATATAATCGTCGGTCACAAATCCCGTGGTAGAGAAGATAGAGATAACCTGAAAAGCTGCTTTACGAAAAGCTACTTCAGCATCTCCCGCATAGTTGGTCATATAGAGCCCAATGGTTGTTATGGCCACTAAGATAAGTGCCATAAAGAAATAGCCGCGCAACTCTATATCGCCAAAAAAACGTTTAAACTGCGCTTTAAAAAAGAGCATAAAAAGCATATTGAAATTTATGCCAGAGAGAAACATAAAGACAATAATAACATACTCAATATAGGGCGAGTTAAAAGCTGCAATACTCGATTGACGAGTAGAATAACCACCCGTAGAGGTGGTAGTTAGGGAGTGACAAATACTATCGAACATCCCCATTCCACCAAAAAGCAAAAATACTACTTCTGCTGCGGTTAAGCCTAAATAGATAGACCAAATCCACTTAGCAGTAACGCCCACGCGCGGATGCACTTTATTAATAGTTGGTCCTGTTGATTCAGCAGCAAAGAGCCGGATACCCTCTACACCAAAAATAGGCAATACAGCCAAGGTAAAAAAGACGATACCTAAACCACCAATCCACTGTGTCATACTTCGCCAGAAAAGAATACCATGGGGCATCTCTTCAATGTTGTCTAATATGCTAGCACCAGTGGCTGTAAAGCCAGACATGGTCTCAAAAAAAGCATCGGTAATAGAAGGAATATAGCCACTAATATAATAGGGCAACATACCAAAGAGGGAGAAAGTGAGCCAAGAAAAGGTAACCACCACATAACCATCTCTCCTATTTAGTACACGTTTTGTACCTCGTGTAAAGATAAGGATAAGCAGTCCAACGGTTAATGTAATACCTGCAGAAAGTAAAAAATCGTTGAGCACATTACCTAGTTTTAGCTCAACATCTGCTGTATAGTAAAAAGAGACCCCTGCACACATCAACAATAAAACCGATTCGATACAAAGGAGAAATCCTAAAATACGAAGTATTAATTTTTTATGTAACATATAAATATGATTCTACTAATTGAAAAATTTCTCCGCTTTCTTAATCATGTTTCCTGAACAAAAAACAACCACATGATCTTCTGCAACTATTTGCGTATCCCCCATTACAACAAGTCCCTTATTTTTTCGGATAAGTCCACCTATGGTAACACCTTTGGGTAGGCCCAAATCTTTCACTTTATGCTTGGTAATACGAGCGCCCTCTTTTACGGTAAACTCAGCCACGTCAGAATTAGCAAAGGTAAGACATTTTACATTGGCAACATCAGCATCTAGCATCATCTGGTAGATATGACTCGCTGCAATCAGCTTTTTGTTGATAACAGAGCCTATATCTAGACTCTCTGCCATACCAATGTAGTCTATATTTTCTACCTCAGCCACTGTTTTGCGCACACCCATACGTTTTGCAGCTAAACAGGCTAATATATTGGTCTCCGAATTTCCGGTTAACGCAACAAAAGCATCGGTATGTGTCAATCCCTCCTGTTTTAATAAATTTAAATCACGACCATCTCCATTGATTACCATCACATCATCGTCTAACAATTCAACTAGACGTTGACAGCGGTCATCATCCGATTCAATCACTTTTGTATCCATATAATCGGGTAATAATTGTGCGGTACGAACCATTATACGTCCACCACCCATCATCATTACCGTTCTAACATCTGGGTATTCATCTTTTCCAACAATCTTACGGATATAGGGAATATATTTTTTAGTAGTAGTGAAATAAACAATATCGCCCTCCTTAATAACATCCGACCCTCTAGGAATAATGGTTTCTTCGTTTCTTTTTATCACTACAATGTGGAAAGGGGTATCCTCGGTGCTTAGTTCAGACAAAGGGATATCGAGTATCTCGGCATTGCTGCGCATCTTGGTACCAATAAGTACCAAAGAACCACCACAAAACTCCCACCACTGGCGAATCCAACTCATTTTCAGAGAAGAAACCACCTCTTGGGCCGCTAACATTTCTGGATAAATAAGGGAGTGCACACCAAGACTATTAAAGAATTCTTTATTTTTAGGTAGTAAGTATTCATAATTATCAATACGAGCTACTGTTTTCTTAGCTCCTAGATTAGAAGCCAGCATACAAGCTGTAATATTACGACTCTCATCTGTAGTAACCGCAATAAATAAATCAGCAGAGGAGACACCGCTTTTTTTCAATCCTTCAATAGAGGTGGGAAGAGAAACAACCGTCATCAAGTCGCATTCGCTATCTATTTTCATTAAGCGCTCTTCGCTCTCATCAATAAGGACTATATCTTGACGTTCATTGGATAACAAACGTGCTAAGTGTGTTCCAACGGCACCAGCACCTGCTATAATAATTTTCATGACAAATTAGTTTGTTTTGATTGGTACATTTTCACAATAGATTCTTGGATCGATTTTTTATCTAACCCACATATTTCATACAATTCGTTAGGCAAACCATGCTCTACAAACTTATCGGGCAAGCCTAAACGATGTACAGCAGGAGCATAGCCATGGTCAGACATAAACTCGACCACTGCACTTCCCATTCCGCCTAAAAGCGTACCATCTTCTACCGTTATAATTTTAGTAAAGCGTTTCCCCACTGTATGCAACATTTTCTCATCTATTGGTTTCACAAAACGTAAATCGTAATGTGCAACACTTATTCCTTGCTGTTCTGCAGCATCTATAGCCTTACTTGCTACTATTCCAATAGGGCCAATAGTTATCACGGCTATATCTGTTCCCTTTCGTAACAACCGAGAAGTACCCACTTCAATCTCCTCAAAAGGACAATCCCAATCCACAATCTCACCACGTCCACGTGGATAGCGAATCACAAAGGGTCCTTTGTTAGGTAGTTGAGCGGTATACATCAAACGTCTCAACTCATGTTCATCATAGGGAGAGGAGATGGTTAAATTAGGAATGGGGCGCATATAGGCTAAATCGAAAGCACCGTGATGTGTAGGACCATCTTGTCCTACTAACCCTGCTCTATCTAAACAGAACACCACATTTAGATTTTGAAGCGCTACGTCGTGAATAACACTATCGTATGCCCGCTGCATAAACGTGGAATAGATATTACAAAAAGGTAATAGGCCATCTTTTGCCATACCACCAGAAAAGGTGACAGCATGCCCTTCGGCTATTCCAACATCAAAGACACGTTTAGGCATCGCTTTCATCATTATATTCATAGAACATCCTGTTGGCATAGCTGGAGTGACACCTACAATTTTTTTATTCAATCCCGCTAATTCGAATAATGTTTTACCAAACACATCTTGAAAACGCAGAGGCATCCCCTTGGTGTCTTGCACAAAACGTTCTCCTGTTTCTGGGTCAAACAAACCTGGTGCATGCCAAATAGTGGCTGCTGCCTCCGCTGGTTTAAATCCTTTTCCTTTAGTGGTATGCAGATGCAACAATTTAGGACCTTTCATCTCTTTTATCTCCTGCAACACACGTACCATATGCTCCACATCGTTGCCATCGAAAGGACCAAAATAACGGATATTCATCCCTTCGAACACGTTTTGTTGCTGAGACAATACAGATTTTAGACTATTACTAAAACGGATCAAGCTTTTTTTACGTTTTTCGTTTAGCACGCCCACTCCAGAGAGTACGTTCGACATTTTATAACGTATCTTATTATAGCTATTAGAGATATTTAATTTTAATAAATACTGTTTCATGCCGCCAACACTTCTGTCAATAGACATATTGTTGTCATTAAGAATAATCAGCATATCATTGGGTGTAGTAGATACATTGTTTAATCCCTCATAGGCTAATCCACCACTCATGGCACCATCGCCTATAACCGCAATAACTTTTCGGTTAGCATGGCCCGTTTGGGTTGCTGCCACAGACATGCCTAAGGCAGCAGAGATGGAATTAGAAGCATGACCACAAGAAAAGGTGTCGTATTCGCTCTCTTTGGGAGAGGGGAAGGGACAGATACCATGTAATTTCCGGTTGGTTACAAAACGATCTCTTCTACCGGTTAATATTTTATGCCCGTAAGCTTGGTGTCCAACATCCCATACAATACGATCGTTTGGTGTATCAAACACATAATGCATAGCAACGGTTAACTCAATAACACCCAAGCTAGCAGCAAAATGTCCAGGGTTACAAGAAACTTTAGTGATAATATCTTGGCGTAGTTCATGACACAACAATTTAAGCTCCTTTAATTTTAACTTTCGTAAATCTTCAGGCGTCTCAATCGTATTTAGTAATTTATATGTATTATTTATACCCATTATATAAGCGAAATTTTGGCAAATCTACTATATTTTATCCTAAGATGATTACTTTTGTACATTAAAGTTTAAGAAACAGTACAACTTCATCGTTCATTATACGAATATACAGTTAATTCAATTAGAAATGAAACTAATTACCGAAGTATCTTTACACAGGGGTGAATTATCCATTGCTCATGATAAACCGATTCTACTGATGGGGTCTTGCTTTACAGAAGAGATAGGTGGCTATCTTCTGAAAAATAAATTTACAACCCTTATCAATCCCTTTGGCATCTTATACAACCCACTCTCTATTGCTAAGGCGTTAACCCTACTTCTTTCTGACAAACTTTATACACAAGCTGACCTGCATTATGACGGCGAACTTTATTATAGTTTTATGCATCATAGTAGCTTTTCCAACAAAGATGCCACTCTATGTTTGGAGAAAATAAACCAACAACTCATCGCTACCCGTAAACAACTCGCTACTACACAAACACTAATTATCACCTACGGAACAGCTTACACCTATTTTCTAAAGGAAACAGCAGAAGTTGTTGCTAACTGTCATAAACTACCTGCCGCCCTATTTACCCGCAGACTGCTGGATGTGGAGGAGATGAAAGCGGCAACAGAAACCGTTTTGGCACAATTACTGAAGCGCTATCCACAGCTACATCTCCTTTTTACCGTTAGCCCGATACGCCATGCCAAAGATGGTTTTCCAGCTAACCAAATTAGCAAATCGACGCTTTTGCTAGGTATCCACAAATTAGGTGAGTGCTTTCCAAAAAAGATGACCTACTTTCCTGCTTATGAGATTGTGATGGACGAGCTACGCGACTACCGCTTTTATGCTGCCGACATGACTCACCCCTCGGCTTTGACTGTGGCTTATATATGGGAAAAATTTACCCAATGTTACTTTTCAAACACAACACAAACGTTTATGAAAGAGTGGCAACAGGTAGCACAAGGAATTGCTCATCGACCATTTTCACCGGAGAGTGAAAAATACAAAAGTTTTTTAAGACAAATAGTGTTAAAGATAGCACGCCTTAAAGAAAAATATCCGTACTTAGATGTAGAAAAAGAACGAACTATATGTCATACTCTATTGAAAGAATAACTGAGCTTATACAAGCCACGCGTAATGGTGCTATACCAGCGGAAATTGATTGGTTACTTACAGATAGCCGATCTCTCTGTTACCCTGCTAAAACTCTTTTTTTTGCACTTAAGAGTCAACGTAATAATGGGAACAAATATATCAAAGAACTGTTCAAAAAAGGAGTTCGTAACTTTGTGGTAGAAGAACTACCCGACCCATCTCTTGCCCAAAAAGCAAATTTCTTAATTGTCGACTCTACACTAGCCGCCTTGCAACTGCTTACCAAAAAGCATCGGCAACAATTCGAGACACCAGTGATAGGCATAGCCGGTAGCAACGGAAAGACCATTGTAAAAGAGTGGCTCTACCAACTCTTATATGAGTCCAAACATATCACGAGGTCGCCACGTAGCTATAACTCACAGATTGGTGTTCCGTTATCGGTCTGGCATATGGATGAAGATACCGAGTTGTCTATCTTTGAAGCGGGCATCTCGCAAGTTGGGGAGATGAATGTTTTAGAGGAGATTATCAAACCTACCATTGGTATCTTTACCAACCTAAGTGGCGCACATCAAGAGAATTTTAGCTCCCTACAGCAGAAATGCTTAGAGAAACTGCTGCTCTTTAAAGATTGTGACACGATTATTTACAATAGCGATAATGAATTAATTTCAGACTGTATAGCAAAATCACTCTTCTCCTCACGAGAGATTGCTTGGTCTACAGAGGATACAGAAAAGCCTTTGTATATCCAGAGTATCGAGAAAAAGGAAGAATCCACCCTTATCCAATATAGATATCTACAACTAGATTATAGTTATGAGATTCCATTTATTGATGATGCTTCTATTGAAAATTCCATTCATTGTTTAGCGGTATGCCTCTATCTGATGGTTCGTCCCGAAATTATTGCCGAACGGATGGCACATCTAGAGCAGATTACCATGCGCATGGAGGTGAAAGAGGGAAAAAATGGATGTACCTTAATTAACGACACCTATAATTCCGATTTAGTATCCCTAGATATAGCACTCGATTTTCTCTATCGACGTGCATTGAGCAATAAGCTGAAACCAACTTTAATTATTTCGGACCTATTTGAAACAGGACAAAGCTCACAGCTTCTCTACAAAGAGGTAGCACAATATGCACATCTACGTGGGGTGGAATGTCTTATCGGCATCGGCAAGGAGATTTCTGAAAACAAACGCTGTTTTTCTATGGAGAGCTATTTCTTTCCAAACACAGAGAGCTTTTTAGCCTCCGATCTCTGCAAGACTCTCTCCAATCAAATCATATTGATTAAAGGGGCACATAATTCCCATTTTGAACAAATAACAGAACAACTAGAGCTTAAGGTACACGAAACCATTCTCTCCATCGATTTGGATGCCGTGGTTAAGAACCTAAATCACTACAGAGGAATGTTACAACCTAAAACAGATGTTATCTGTATGGTGAAAGCTTCTGCTTATGGAGCTGGTCCTTATGAGGTGGCTAAAACCCTACAAGAGGAGCAGGTGAATGTGCTTGCTGTGGCGGTTGCAGATGAGGGGGTTGAACTACGTAATGCTGGTATCACTTGCCCTATTATCATCATGAACCCCGAATTGTCGGCATTCAACACCATGTTTAAGCATCAATTGGAACCGGAAATCTATAGCTTCTATCTGCTTAAAGCTTTTATTAAAGCGGCTAACAAATCGGGAATTACGAACTTCCCTGTGCACATAAAACTGGATACTGGGATGCATCGACTTGGATTCTCACTAGACGAGATACCAAAACTAATCCAACTACTGAGTACACAAAGTTCCGTTTTTCCACTCTCTATCTTTTCGCACTTTGCAGGTAGTGACAATCCTGCTTTGGATACCTATACGAGAGGACAGATTGCTTGTTTTGAAAAGGGATCGACAATGATTCAAAATGCTTTTCGTTTTCAAATTAAAAGACATATCTGTAATACAGCAGGAATAGAGCGTTTCCCTGAAGCACATTATGATGCGGTACGTATTGGCATAGGTCTTTACGGCATTGACCCAATCACCAATAAAACACTAAACAATGTGTTAACCTTAGAAACCACAATATTAGAGATTAAAAATCTAACTGCGGAGGAGACGGTAGGCTACGGAAGAGAGGGTGTGTTACAAAAGGACTCTCGCATTGCTGCCATTCCTATTGGTTATGCCGATGGACTAAACAGACATTTGGGCAACCGAAAGGGTTATTGTTTAGTCAATGGAAGAGAAGCACCATATGTGGGCAACATTTGTATGGATGTGTGCATGATTGATGTAACAGATATTGATTGTAAAGAGGGAGACAGAGCTATCATTTTTGGCGAGCAACTGCCTGTTAGTAAATTATCGAATTGGTTAACAACCATACCCTATGAAATATTCACCAATATATCGCGACGCGTAAAAAGAATCTACTATCATGGATAAACCAGTGCCCTATCTATATACCAATCTCTCTAACTTTTTAGCCAACTACTTTGTTGGGAAAGTACAGAAAATCTCTATCAATGCGGGGTTTACCTGCCCCAATAGAGATGGGAGCATAGGAACAGGAGGATGTACCTATTGTAACAATCAGACCTTTAACCCCGCTTATTGCCAAACCGAAAAGAGTATTAAAGAGCAACTTGAAGAGGGTAAAGAGTTTTTTGCTAAGAAATATCCAGCTATGCGCTATCTGGCCTATTTCCAAGCCTATACCAACACCTATGGAGAGCTCGAACAGCTAAAAGCGAAATACGAAGAGGCAATAGCCGTTGATGGTGTCGTTGGATTAGTGATTGGCACCCGACCCGACTGTATGCCCGATGCACTGCTCGATTACCTTAAAGAGCTGCAAAAAAGAACCTTTGTTCTTATTGAATATGGAATAGAAAGTACGCACGATGAAACCCTACGACATATTAACAGAGGACATTCTTTTGCAGATACGGTAGCTACCATTGAACGTACAGCAGAAAAAGCAATCCCTATAGGTGTTCATGTTATTTTAGGACTACCGGGCGAGACGCACGACAGTATTGTGTCGCAAGCCAATGAGATTTCAGCACTGCCTATAGATACCATTAAACTGCACCAATTACAATTAATAAAGGGCACACGCATGGCTCAAGAGTATGCAACAGACCCCTCTACCTTTCATCTGTATGAAGTAGATGAGTATGTTGATTTAGTGATTGATTACCTTGAACATTTAAGAAGTGGCATTGTGGTGGAGCGATTTATCTCTCAATCGCCTAAAGAATTATTGATTGCACCTAAATGGGGACTGAAAAATTATGAATTCACCGAGAAGGTAAAGAAGAGAATGAAAGAGCGCAAAACATATCAAGGAAAATTTGCTGAAAAAAGGATATAAAGTAGTACTTTTGTACTTGTATGTATTCATTGATAATTACTATATATAACCAAAAAATATTAACAAAATGAGACTTATTATCCAACCAGATTATCAAAACATTTCGCAATGGGCAGCAAACTATGTAGCTGCATGTATTAATAAGGCAAAACCAACTAGCGCAAAACCATTTGTGTTGGGCTTACCTACAGGTTCTTCACCACTAGGTATGTATAAATCGTTGATTGACCTCAACAAAGAGGGAGTGGTTTCTTTTAAGAATGTTGTAACTTTTAATATGGACGAATATGTGGGACTTCCACAAGGTCATCCAGAAAGTTATTACTCCTTTATGTGGAACAACTTTTTCAGTCATGTTGATATCAAAAAAGAGAATGTAAATATCCTAAATGGTAATGCTGCTGACCTAGAAAAAGAATGCAACCAATATGAGGCTAAGATTGCTGAATATGGTGGTATTGATCTATTTTTAGGAGGTATTGGACCTGATGGACATATTGCTTTTAATGAGCCTGGTTCATCTTTGTCATCGCGTACACGTATCAAGACCTTAACAACAGATACTATCATAGCTAACTCTCGTTTCTTTGATAACGATGTTGCTAATGTACCTAAAACAGCATTAACAGTAGGTGTTGGCACTGTTTTAGCAGCTAAAGAGGTGCTTATCATTGTAAATGGACACAACAAAGCACGTGCTTTATATCATGCAGTAGAGGGTTCTATCACACAAATGTGGACCATCAGTGCACTACAACTACATCAGAATGGTATCATTGTATGTGATGACGCTGCATCAGAAGAATTAAAGGTAGGTACTTATCGCTATTTTAAAGATATCGAAGCAACCAATCTTGACCCTAATAGTTTACTCAAATAAACACTATGCTAAGAAAAGTTGAACACAACTCTGTTTGGTTCGCTGAAAATGATAAAAGGTAAACAGCTCGATAGATTGTATATCCTTTTATGAATGGCATTATTTATAAGAAAGCCCCTCAAAGATTACTTTGAGGGGCTTTTTCTATAGGTATACTTCAGATAAGAAGTGTCTTTTTATTTTTAGCGAACAATCAATTTTCGTACAACGGTTTGATTGCTCTCTTCAAGCGTTACAGAAAGTAAATAAACGCCAGTAGACAGGCTATGAATGTCTGTTGTAGCAACAGTGGTATGCAATGGCTCAGTTAATAGCAGATTACCTTGAACAGAGTAAATAGACAACTGAGCAATGGTTGCTGCACTCTCTATGGTTAATTGTTTATCGTTGCAACTAACAGATAAATCTGCAGCAAATGTTTCTTCTACACCATCGCCAGCATAGTTAATGGTAATTGCTTCAGAATCGGGGGTATCCCCAAAATCACCAACGGCTCTAACGGTATATACATTATCGCCTGTAAGCGGAGTGGTATCTACAAAAGTAGTAGAGGTAGACTCCCCTATCTTTGTTCCATTTCTATAGATAGCATATTTCTTAACGAGTGAATTTTCTACCTGTGGAAATACAGCGATATCGTCTATATCCCACCAATAGGATAAACCAGTATTATTGGTATCATAGGCATGAAAAGCAATCTTCATATTGTCAGAGGTATAGGGAGATAAATCAATATCTACACGCACATACTTATTAACTACATAGCAATCCTTTTTCAAATCCCATGCATTGGTCCAAGTAGCACCACCATCGTTACTTACTTTTACATAGTAAAGATTAGCAGCATTATTCTTTTGAGGTGCAGTTGAACGAGAGAAGAATGTTAAGGTTTTTCCATTGGAGAAACTAGGTGAAATGAGCCATTCATCTTGATGTTCATCGTAAAAAGAATCTTTCATATGACCTAAATAACTACCAGAATAAGACAAATGGTATTTAGAAGAAGCGGTCCACCACCAGCCTCTATCTCCGGCATTATTAATCATCCAGCCATTGTGATTGTCGGGTGTTTCAAAACCTTCGGAAAGGATAGCACTACCCTCTTTTGGGGCAACCCACGACAACTGAATTTGGTTGTTTGCTAAGTTAGCCGTTAAGCTTGTAGGTGCTTGAATAAGATTCGACCGTTGAGAAACAGTTACCTCTGCTGTAATAGAGGGATCGGAAACAGCTATTAAATGGAAATTACCAGTGCGATATTGTGCACTCTCATTAGAGCTGTTACTTTGTACAGTAATTGTTGCTGTACCTGCTTCGCCATGAGTAGGCATAACGGTTAACCAATCTGGTACGTCGTTTATACTCCATGCTACATCAGATTGAACAGTAAGTTGCATAGAACTAGCTGCTTCACCATTTAACTGCACTTCTGTAACAGGCAAATAGATCTGCGCTGCTACCTCTAAAAGATCGAAAGAGATGGTTTCTCCAGCAGAGGTGATGTTTGCAATAGCAACTTTTGCCTCTTCTCCATTACTGTAAAAGGGTTTAACTGCTGCTGACGAACCAAAAGCTGTTCTGCCAGATTCTGCACTAAAGGTAGCTAAACTAATAGAGCCATCGGCTGTGGTTGTTCCACCTGGGCGGAAGATATATTGCTCATCTAAATGAGTGGTACCATTGTAATTTACATTACCACTGTTTACATTTGGATTGATGCGATAGATTAACAAACCAGAAGAGGGCAAACCAATATCGAAAGTACCTGCTTTCTTTCTGTATTCTACTACAAAATATTCGTCTGAACCAATAGGTTTAATCTTATAACAAAGATTCTCTTTGCTACTACTGCCTACAGGATTCAATGTATAGGTGCCAGGAGTAGAAATCTCTGGTATTTCATCTATCCATTTACAATATTTATATTTGGTGTAAGCAGTCATATGCTGCGGTACGGTTAAGTTGTCGGACATTAAATCCCAAACACCTACTGGCGATAAATCGTCGTTCACGTGATACAAATCGTAGGTACCTAAAGAGTGAGACATCTCATGACAGAGAACACCGGTGTTTAATGTTTTTGCATTAAATGAGCTCCAACCATTTGCATCGTTAAAGACCATTATATAGCTAGTCATCTTTTTATCGTTAATATAAATAGCTTTCTCATCGGGCAAAAGAAGATCCGAACGGTGAGGCCACAATAGTTTACTAGCACTTAGCTCTGAATTACCACTGATAACTAAACAGGTGTTATCGATAAATCCATCGTCGTTTGCATCTAACTCGATGCCAGTAAGGTTTTCCGAAAGATAGGCTGCAATCTCTCTTACAAGAGCTTGTTCACGCGCTGCTTTGTCTAATTCGCTTTGGTAACCAATGCTGTTTATACTACTAACAGGACTATAATAACCTCTTGGATTTTTGACATGTACAGATGTAATCTGATTGCCTACTGGAGCAGGGAAAAAAGAGCTTTTCCATGTCAGTTGATTATAAGAGGCTTCACGAAAATAATTGAAAACGGAATTGGCTCCTACCTCTTCATTATTGAAAAGGGTTTGATAAAAAGTTATGGGTTTATCAAAGAGAGTCTGGTCGTCCTCGTCAGAGAAAGAGACAAAGCAAACTAGATTGCTCAGTTCTCCTTTGTTCTTCTCAGCAGCTTCTGCAAGCAAAGAAAAGAACAACGTAACCATTACAAAGATAAAAAGTCGTTTCATACTATTATTTTAAAAGATGAATAAAAAAGAATACCTTCCTCCCTTTGCAGGTAGAAAGGTATTCTAATATGTATTTACAATTATTGAACTACAATCTTTTTCATTTGAGTTTTTGCTCCACTTTGTGCTTTTACCACATAAATACCTTTATTCAAAGTAGATAAATTGGTAGAAGAAGCACTAGTAGCAAATACTTGTTGTCCAGTAAGATCGAAAACGATGGCAGTAGCATCCTGAGACAATGACAATTGACCCGCTTCAAAAGAGATCATTGCTTGAGCACCAGCTACATCTTCTACACCACTTGTAGGAGTAGAGGTCATCACTTTCATACCGTGAATCATAATTGGTGTCTTTGTTAAGGATTGAAGATACGCATAGATAGGTCCATCAGAAGCTAACTTGAAATAAGGTTCGTTATTACTATCCAATGTTTCCATTCCCGTCCACTCTTTTTGTCCACCTCTAAATAAAGGGCCAAAAATAGAAGAATACTTTGCAGATACAATGGTGTAATCGCTAAAAGATAAATCAATATCTGTGCTTCCTAATAAGCGAACATACACTGTGTTTTCACTAGATAAGAACAAGCTTAAGGAAGAAAGAGAGGGTAAACGAAGTACAATACCGCCACCATTTGTCTGCATACTAGCAGAAGAGGGTGCAGTTAGTATAGCACCTGTTTTAGCACCAGGGCCACCAATCTCAGCATCTGTTCCGGCACCTACCACAGTAGCACTAACACTTGAATCTTCATAATCGCCAAAATCGGCACCAACCATTTGGATAAGTTTGCCATTAGGATCAACTGTATAATTATCATTGTCTGCTTGACCAATGTATTTATCAATCTTAGCTTGTGTGTCAAACCATATCCAGCCATTCTCATCTACATCGGCTGCATCAAATAAATTATACGTTTGCGCTTTTAAAGCTGCAAAAGTACTCAAAAATAAAAGGGTAAAAATTAATTTTTTCATAATCATCTTTTTTTTATAAAATAATAAATGGAAAATACACGCTATTAAATGGATGGCCAATCAGGGTTCTGATCTATTCCATTAAAACGTATCTCATCTAATGGGATAGGTTGATAATACTGCTTAGCATCAAACTGACGAACACGACTGGGTCGTTTGTTGATATTTATAACTTCATAAAGGGTATCTTTACCAGCTTCAATGGTTACTTTCATTCCTTTCCAACGGTTTGAACTACCGTTCATCTTCTCTTCAGCAATACCCCAACGGAATAAATCCCAATAGGTAGTCTCTTCGAAAGCCAATTCCACACGACGCTCATTTACTAACTCATCCCATGTTAAACTAGTAAGTGGATACATATGTACACGAGCACGGATTTGATTGACTTTTGCCAAGGCATCGGCCACACGTCCTTGTTTAAAATCGATTTCCGCATAATCTAAAATAGCTTCAGCTAATCGCCAAATAATAAAGTTCTGGCTACTTGCATAGGTGTCATCATTATCAATGCGTTGTGTTTCTTTTACAAACTTCCCTAAATAATAACCTGTTTTAGTGACTGCATCGGAAACACTAGAACTATAGGGTGTTATATCTGCACCAAGTACCTCTTTCCCATCTTCAATAGTAGTATGAATCTCCATAACGTGACTATTAAAAGTTGAACCATCATATAGGATATTGGCATAAAAACGATAGTCTCTATTAAGATAGGGATGGGTAGGATCATAAACAGTATTCTCTTGCATACCATATTCATCTACATTGTTTTGTGTAGGTGAATAAGCAACTGTTGTACCACCAAAGAAAGGAGAAGCAGCTTCTCGGTCTAACTTATGACCAAATCCATTCGAGAAATCGCCATCGTCAGAATGCTGTACCTCTAAAATAGACTCTGCACTATTCTTTGTTAAGAAGATTTGTCGATAAGACAATTTAATAGCTTCTTGTGTAGTTCCTGTAACAGGTAACAGGGAATAAGAGAGTTTGAACAACTCATCGTAAGCTTGTCTTGATTTGGTAAGCATAGCATCCGACTCATCGCCTATAAATCCTAAATAGTTTTTCTCTTTATTTTGGAAAATAGGTGACGCACACCAGAGATAAGCTTTTGCCTTTAGCATATAAGCTGCTCCTTTGGTTATACGTCCGGTTTCCGTCTCATCCACATCCTTTAATAGGCTAGCAGCATCATCCGCTTCTTGTGCAATAAAATCAACCATTTCTTGATAAGAAGCACGTGGAAGTACCTGATTATTCTCCAGCTCAAAAGGTTCCGTCTTTAATATGGCACCACCAAACTGACGAAGAAGCTTATAATAATAATAGGCTCTAAAGAAATGAGCTTCTCCTAAAACACGGGTCTTCTGCGCACCATCGGTAATGGCATCTTGATTCTTCAACAAAACATTAACCGATTGGATTTTTTCATAATAACTACCCCAATCCATCGAACCTTGACGAATAATTTCTTGGTCATTGCCTTTCAACACATCGCCAAAAGCTGTTACATACCAATCGTCTTTACTTATTATAATCTGGTCGCCAAACCAAGGTTTGTAAATACGAGTGATTCCTTTAATCAGTCCACTCGTTGGTAAGAATATGGAAAACCCACTATTCATGTTTCTATACCAAGGAGAAACATAACTATCTAATAGGCTGGGTGTTCCCCATATTATATTTTCGGGTAATTTATCTTCTGGAGCGTCCTTAAACAGGTTATTACAACCTGTTATTCCAAGTAGGCTCATAAATAGAAGCGCAACAAATATATTTTTATGTCTATACATATTATAGCTTTATAGTGTTATAATTAAAAACCTAAGTTAAGTGTCATACCATAAGAACGTTGAATAGGATATCCACGAAGAGATTCAGGATCTAATCCGTCTAACGAAGACCATGTGTATAAATTACTTGCATTCAAGGATAAACTAGCAGAGGTTAATTTCAACTTCTTAACTACGTTTGAGGCTAATGAATAACCTAACGATAGGGATTTTAAACGAATAAAATCACAATCTTTTACCCAAAATGTAGAGGATCGTCGGTTGTTATCGTTAGTCGTAGCAAATTTTACACGTGGGTAAGTTGCATCTCTGTTGGTTTCCGACCAAGTATCTGTTAAATGATAATCTTGGAAACGTTGCAAACTACTATTGTTTAGTGTGTAAAGTTCACTCATCGTTTGTTGATAGCCACTAGCTCCTTGAAACATCACATTAGCAAAGAAGCCTTTATATTTCACCCCTAAGCGTAAGCTCATTGTAAAGGAGGGTGTAGAGGAGTTCTTTACATAAATTCTATCGTTCTCGTCTAATGTACCATCACCATTTTGGTCCTTGTATTTGATATCACCAGGTGCAATACTTGCATTTCCTGATCCATCTTGGTCTAAGGTATAGTTGTCTATTTCCTCTTGCGACTGGAATAAACCATCGGCCTCATAAAGCAGCCATGACATACTACTTGTTCCCTCTCTACGAAGATTGGAAGCAAGAGTTGACTCATCACCATAATCCAAATACTTATCTCTGGTTTGTGCCAAAGTAAGTGCTACATTATATTTCAGGTTATGAATAGAATTTTTGTGGGTAAAGGTTAAATCCCATCCCCATGCTTTGATCTCTCCAAAATTGAGAGATGGTAAACTACCGTTCAATCCTGCAGAAGGAGGAATAAGATAACCTGGTGCAGTTTTAATCATATTGGTACGATACCGCCAATAATATTCAAAAGACAAACCAAATCGGTTTTCCCAAAAGCCTAAATCGGCTGCAATATTATAATCTCGCGATTTTCCCCACTCTAAGTCGGGATTAGGATAAGTTCCGGTTGCTGGCACTACACCCTGCTTAAAGTTTCCATCAATATTGTATCCCTCTCTAGGTGCATAGATATAACTCATCAAATAAGAGAATTCATCTACACCACCATCATCTCCTAAAAGACCCATTGAGGCTCTAAACTTAACATTGGAGAGAATAGATTGGTCCCAATTTTTATAAAAGTTTTCATTAGACAAAATCCAAGAAGCGGAAACGGTAGGGAAAATAGCCCATCGTTTTTCGGGTGTAAACTTGGTGGAACCATCTACACGAAAACTACTCTCCACAAAATAACGATTATCATAGGAGTAGGTAGCACGACCAATCAACGATTGTCTTTGCAAGAAATAATCTTTATTACTTACATAACCTACACTAGTAGTACCACTTTCAGGATAGATACCAGAAAGGTCATTGTTGTTTCCAGATAAAGTATGGGTTCGGAGTGCCTGATAATTGACAACAACTAATCCAGTAACATGATGCTTTTGTGCAAAAGTACGGTCATAGTTAACACCCACCTCGAATAACTTATTATCTACAAAATTATTAGTTTCGTCTAATGATATTTTAGCTAATGGATAAGTAGTCTTTGGATCCTCACTTGTGATGCCAGTATTTTCGTCATACAAATAAAGTGTAGTAGGTTTATCAAAAGATTTACTTCTGTAGAAGTTAGTATCTATAGTACCACGCAAATAAGCGGATAATCCTTTTACTTTTTGAAATTCATAACGCAAGGTAGTAGACAGGGTAGTCATATTGGTTTTGTTTTCAATATAGCCACCTAAGCCATCTACAGAGATAAGTGCATTACCTCCATCGTTGCTAGCTAAACGTCCGTCTGTATAACGAAAGGGTTGCAATGGAGAGTAGCTATAAGCGGAACTAATGGTGGTATAACTCGTTGTTTTATTATCCGAACGCGAGCCCGTTAAATCAAACGATAAGGTTAGTCCTTTAGCCAAAGTTGCATCTACTTTTGCAGAATAGTTATAACGGTCTCTACCAACGCCGCCATAAAGTCCCTGGGTAGTGGTATATCCACCAGAGAAATAATAACGAACCATTTTATTACCGCCAGAAATAGAGAGACTGTGAATAGTAGAATAACCAAATTTATTCAGATAATCTAACATATTCTCGTTCGCATATTTATTGGGATTCGATTGCGTACGAATCATCTCTAATTGCTCGTCAGTATAGGGTGCATACTGCGTATCGGGCGAGTTAGCAACAGCCGTATTAAACAACTTTGCAAAATCGTATGAATCTAAGAACTTAGGTAAATAGGTGGCCTCTTGTAAATTAAATTGACCACGATACTTAATCGATATTTTCTGATTTTTGCTAGCACGTTTTGTTTTTACAAGAATAACACCACTTGCAGCACGTACACCATATACAGCAGCAGCAGCACCATCTTTTAAGATAGAGATACTCTCAATATCATCTGGGTTTAAATCGGACAAACGCATCTCACTATTAGAGAGTCCACCACTAAAACGTGGCACCCCATCAATAACGAGCAAAGGACTTCCATTTATACCACGAATGTGGATGGATGCCTCTTGTCCTGAACTAGGATCACCAGAGGTTTTAACCACTTGCAATCCAGCTGCTTGTCCACTCAATGCTTCATCTAGATTGGCAGTAGGCATTTGCATCAAATCTTCACTTCGTACCATTTCAACAGAACTGGTCAAAGAGGATTTTTTTTGCAAACCATATCCCACCACAACAATCTCGTCCATTTGTTGTGTGTCATCTTTTAAAACGACTTTAAGAAAGTTCACACTGGGTTTATAGGCTATGTTTTGTGAAACATAACCTATAAATGATATCTTTACGACGCCTACTTTTTTCAAAACTCTCAAAGAGAAATTTCCATTGAAATCGGTTATTGTACCATTAGAGCCACCATTTTCAATGACACTTGCTCCAATAACAGTTTGTCCAGAGGCATCCACCACATTTCCCTTTAGCAGCATTCCGCTTTGCTGTGCAAACAGCGAAGTGCAGGATAAGAAAGAAAATAGCAGTACTA